>OJRT01001404.1_pt1 | contig 9482 bp, 8 predicted proteins | sample 1599281 | NCBI WGS metagenome assembly OJRT01 (sample SAMN03922458, study PRJEB24848) | human gut metagenome | isolation source: stool sample | host: Homo sapiens | place: Germany | collected 2009-11 | reverse complement strand
GTGAAATACCATGCCGCAGAAGAGTTTTATACCGATGATTGGCTGTATTTCAATTATGAGCAGGGCGATAATGAAAAATTTGAAAGGCTTGATGTTCCAAAAGATACACTGGTATACCTTGGAAATATCGATGAGCTTAGTCAGATAATGCGTTCGGTAGCATATGAGTATCAGCTCATGAAAGAGGGGCATGAGGAAGTAACACGGTGCTATATGGAGATCTTTTTGTTAAAGCTTGCAAGACAGCTAAAGTGTACAGACAAGAAGTCCTGTATTATTACTGACAGGAACAGCCGCTTTATGCAGCTCAGAGCATACATATACGCAATGCCTGAGGACATCGCAGACGTAGGCAGCATGGCATGGGATATGGGTATAAGCAGGTCAAGTTTTCAGCATATGTATAAGAAAATGTTTGGAGTGAGCGTCATGACAGACGTTATAAGCGCACGAATGGAAAGAGCCAGTCAGCTTCTTGCAACGACAAATCTCAGCGTAAGGGAAGTGGCTGAGAGGTGCGGTTATACTAATGAATATGGTTTTATGAAGCGGTTTAAAATGCACTTTGGAAAAACTCCAACGGAGTTTCGGAGCATGCTCTGACAACGGCGGATAAACTTTAGACGGCATAACAAAAGAGGTCAAGGAATGTGTCCCTGACCTCTTTTATGTTATTTTATTCTTCAACAAATACAGCGGCCGAGCCTTTAATAATGAGCTTTCCGTTTTCAAGGCTTGCGCCATGACCTACTGTATAAATTATCTTGCCATTGACGTTTTTGATCTCTGTCGTTTCGTCCTTTGGATTTATGACCGCAAGTATGCTCTGTCCCTCGCCCTTACGTCTGTATACCAGAGGATATCCGCTTGACAAAAACTCTATCTCGCCCCTGCTTTGCAATGCAGGATTTTTCTGCCTGAAGCTTATAAGCCCTTTGACTTCGCTTCTAAGTGATGTGCTGTCCTTGGATTGGCTTTCAGCGTCAGGTCTGTCTTTACTGCTGTCCAGCGGTACATAGAGCATTTCAGCCTTAGCTGATGAGAAGCCTGCATTAAGCCCCTTGTTCCACTGCATAGGCGAACGTGAGCCAGTTCTGCCATAGCCACCCTCAACTGATGTCAGATTTTCCACATATCTCATGCCTATTTCGTCACCATAGTAGATAAAGGGTGCGCCCGGCATTGTGAGCAGGAAAGCAAATGCAACACGCATTTCGTCTGTATCAAGGGTTCTTGCAAGTCTGTCCATATCGTGGTTGCCTGACGGGATACAGATAAGACCCTTGCCGTCTGTCTTGGCATAATTGGTTTTGTATGCTTCAACAAATTCTTTAGCCGAACCCTTGCCACGCTTTGAGAAATAAGGCTCTTCACAGCGGAAAAGGTCATTATAATGTGACGGACCAAAGTGCAACAGAAAGTCCATATGGAAGCCACCAATTATTGACTTGTCAGGTTCTCCCCACTCTGATACCATAGCGGCATATGGGAACTCCTTATCGAGAAATTCTCTTACGTTTTGCCAAAGTGCGATAGTGCCTTTGCCGTTCTCGTCATTCTTTACAAGAGAGCCTGCCATATCCACTCTGAATCCGTCCGCACCGGCACTGAGCCAAAAACGCATTATATCCTTGAGAGCCTCAAGTGTGGCTCTCGGACCCTCGTCATTCATAGACTGCTGCCACTTTTTTTCAGGATCAGGCTTATAATAGCCGTAGTTAAGTGCAGGCTGATGTGAGAAGAAATTCACGGCACATGAGCCGTCCCTGTCGGAGATACCACGGATACTAGCCATGCCGTCAGGCTCTACCCATATGCTGTCTGTCCACACATAGCGGTCTGTGAACTCGTTTCTCTCGGCTTTCATTGATTCCTTAAACCACTTGTGAGTAACGGCAGTATGACCAGGTACAAGGTCGAGGAGGACGTGCATACCACGCTTGTGAGCTTCATTAAAAAGCTCAACCAAGTCCTCGTTAGTGCCATAACGTGGAGCGACTGTGTAATAGTCCTCAACGTCATAGCCTGCATCGCCAAAAGGTGATTTGAAGCATGGGTTTATCCAAATAGCGTTACACCCCAGCTCGCAGATATAGTCAAGCTTTTCTGTAATACCCTTGATATCACCGATACCATCTGAGTTTGTGTCATTGAACGATTGTGGATAGATCTCGTAGAAAACTGCGTTGTCAAGCCACTGTGGCTGCTTTGTCATGATAATTCCTCCTGAATATCGTCAGAATATATTTATTAGTCTTCCATGCCCTTCATGTATTCCACGAACTGCTTTGCAACTCTCGGTGAACGTCCTGCTCTCGAAAGCGCATAAGCCTCAGCCTTTTGAAGCACCTCATCAATAGGAGTTTTAAGCTCGTATTGCTTTGCAAGTTTCTCAACTACATCAAGGTAAATCTTCTTGTCAGGCTTCTGATATGTGACAGTAAGTCCAAAACGGTCTGACAGTGAAAGAAGCTCCTGCATAGTGTCTTTGAAGTGTATCTCGTCACCCTCTCGTGAGGAGAACGTCTCGTGTACAAGATGTCTTCTGTTTGAGGTAGCATAAATGCAGAGATTGTCCGCAGTTGATGAAACGCTTCCTTCGAGGATAGCTTTCAGTGCCGCAAAATCATCATCGTCCTCTGTGAATGAAAGGTCGTCTATGAAGATAATGAACTTCAATGGATTTTTGCTTACCGTTTCTACAATGGCTGGTATCTCATGGAGCTGCTTCTTTTTAAGCTCGATAAGTCTGAGACCCTTGCAGGCATATTCGTTTGCTATGGCCTTGACAGTTGAGGACTTGCCTGTACCGCAGTCACCATAAAGCAGAACGTTGTTGGCAGGCTTGCCTTTCAAAAGTGCAAGAGTGTTATTTATAACCTCCTGACGCTCACGTTCATAATTGTGCAGGTCGGAAAGCTTTATGTCATCAGGATATTCAACCGGAACTATCTTTCCGTCTTTGATAACAAATACATGATACTGAGAATAGATACCGTAACCGTACTGACCGATAGCGTGTATACGGTCGGCATATATCTGTGAGAAGTCAAGCTTTTGTGTAGCATATCTCGGCAGAAAGCCGTCATAGTCTATCTTTGAGATTATCTCGTCACTTGGTATCTGTGAAAGTTCCTCGATAACGGCAAGCTCGTTTGCAAGACATTCCTCCAAAAGCGCACCTGTCTCCTTGCCTTCTCCCTTTTTAAGCATAAAAAGGTTTTCATTTTCAAGAACCAGCTTGAGCATATATTCTGTAAGATTATCCGAATATGCAAAAAGTTCAGCCACAAAATCTGAGTATTTTTCTATAGCCTTGTCGCTGTCAGATTCGCATACAGCAAGTGTTTCAAGTAGCTTTTCAAAGACAGGAACTTCATGTAAGCTCTTGAATATTACTAATGTGTGTGCCTGACGGCAGAGTGCCTTAAAATCGTGCATTATGAACACTTCTTTCTTCATATTTTATATTTATTCTTTATTATACAACATATCATTACTTTTCGTCAACATCTACATTGCACGATTTTAACAAAAAACATTACCGCTTTTTGTAGCTTAAAGCAAAATATTTTTGCCCGTTATGATTTACTTTTGTTTTGAAAAATGCTATAATACTATAATAGACCATTATAGAAATAAAAGGAGAAATGGATATGACGGACAAAAACGTATCTATCATGAATATCGGCAGTATGGGTTATCTTCCACAGGTATTCAAAAAGATAGAGAATGAAAAAAAGCTTAACATTGTTTATTTGGGTGGCTCGATAACAATGGGCTGTAATGCTACAAAGACTGAGTTAAGATATGTTGACCGCAGTGCAAAATGGTGGCAGACGAATTTTCCTGACGCTGAGATAAGCTACTTCAATGCTGGTATTGGTGCAACTACCTCGCAGTTTGGGGTGGCAAGAGTGCAGGAACACGTCCTTGACAAACAGCCAGACCTTGTTTTCGTTGAGTTTTCGGTAAACGACAGCAGTTCGCCCCTATTTATGGAAACATACGAGAGCCTTGTAAGACGTCTGCTGAAAGCTGAGAGCGTCAAGGCGGTTGTGCTTATAAACAATCTTTTTTACGATACAGGCACAAATGCACAGGGTATACATAACGCTATCGGTCTGCACTATGACCTGCCTATCGTCAGTGTAAGAAACTACATTTTCCCTGAGATACAGCTTGGAAACGTTTGTCTTGCAGACTACACAGCGGATATGCTCCACCCTACAGACCTAGGTCACAAGATGATAGCTGATCTTATCTGCAATCTGCTTGATACAGAATATTCATACTATAAGAAGCTTGGTGCAGAGAAGAAGCCTTCACTTCCTGAGCCATTTACAGCAAGCAGATATGAGGACGCACAGCGTTTTCAGAACTATAGCTGTTCGCCAGTTATGGAGGGCTTTGAGCCTGATACTCATGCGGCAGAGCAGTGGAGCGATCCATTCAAGGGCGGTTGGATAGCTCACAAGCAGGGAAGTTGTATTAAATTCAACGTGAGTGGAAGTATTATAATGCTGCAGTACAGAAAGACTATCAACAAGCCTGCGCCTGTTGCATATGCTGTCATAGACGGTGACAGGCAGAACAAGGTTCTTCTTGACGCAAATTTTGACGAGGATTGGGGAGACCTTTGCTGTCTTGAGGAGATATACAGCGGAGCAAAGGGAGAACACACTGTTGAGATAGTTATTGACACAGAGGGTAAAGAAAATAGTGATTTTATGCTTATTTCTGTCATTACAGCAAACAAATAGAAACGTAAATAAGTGAAAAATTTTACTCGAATCTATTGACTTTATGACATAACGATTGTATAATAAATATATATTATTAAATTAGGAGGCATTCTCTAATGAACGATTTTTTCAAAATTGCTGACAAGTACCTCAAGCCGGTAACTACTGGTGCAGGTGTTGTTCTGGGTCTTGCAGTTACATATGCAGCAGGAAGCTATCTTTCAGGTATGAGCAAGCTGTATGGCGGTTTCTACACATTCATGTATGTACTGTTCTGGATAGCATTTGTTCTTCTTGTTATCTGCGGCATCTATGCACTTTTCAAGAAGTATGCAGGTTCTGTTCCACAGCAGAACGCTCCACAGCAGACATATGTACAGCCACAGGCTCAGGCCGCACCACAGGGTGAAAAGTTCTGCCCTACTTGCGGAGGTAAAGTTCCGGCTGGAAATCAGTTCTGCCCTAACTGCGGCAACAAGATAAACTGATCTTAAAGTTTTGCAGATAAAACGCCCTTGATTTTCAGGGGCGTTTTTTTGTTAGAAAACGCATAAAAGTATGCCAAATGGGGAATAAATATGTGCAGTTTGGAAAAAGTGAAAAAATTCTCGAAAACCTCTTGACAAATGGGTGGAAAATTGGTATAATAATTAAGTCGTTGCAGGACGATATGAGTTATTAGCTCAGTTGGCAGAGCATTTGACTTTTAATCAAAGGGTCCGGGGTTCGAATCCCCGATAGCTCACCACTAGGGAAATATCCTTAGTCAAGATCACGCCTTACTTTGTTAGGGCGTGATTTTTTTATGTCTGTTATATGTGATGATAAATGGACAAGCAAGTGGTGATGAGCGAGCGACATCAGGACGCCACTACAACGCATTTATCCAACAAAAAAAAGCAGCCCCTGTGGACTGCTTTTTTTCAAGCTTGTAGCTTGATCCTTATATGACAAAAAACTATCTGATTACGTTAAATGCACCCATTTGTGGATAAACAGCGCTTTCGCCAAGTTCTTCCTCAATTCTGAGAAGCTGATTGTACTTTGCAACACGCTCACTTCTGCTTGGTGCGCCTGTCTTTATCTGGCAAGTGTTAAGAGCAACTGCAAGGTCAGCGATAGTTGTGTCTGCTGTTTCACCTGAACGGTGTGAAGAAATCGCAGTGTAGCCTGCCTTATGAGCCATTTTGATAGCCTCAAGTGTTTCAGAAACTGAGCCTATCTGGTTGAGCTTGATAAGGATAGAGTTACCGCAGCCAAGGCTGATGCCCTTTGCAAGTCTTTCTGTATTTGTTACGAACAGATCGTCGCCAACGAGCTGCACCTTGCCGCCAAGCTCCTTAGTGAGAAGCTGCCAGCCCTCCCAGTCCTCTTCGTCGAGAGCGTCCTCGATAGAGATGATAGGGTATTTTTCAACGAGCTTTTTCCAATGCTCGATAAGCTCAGCAGAAGTGAACTTTGTGCCAGCCTTTGGAAGAACGTACTCGCCCTTCTTTGAGCCTTTCCACTCGCTTGAAGCAGCGTCCATTGCTATCATGAAGTCCTTGCCAGGCTCATAACCTGCGTTCTTAACAGCTTCGAGTATATACTGGATAGCTTCCTCGTCGCTTGCAAGGTCAGGAGCGAAGCCACCCTCATCTCCTACAGAAGTAGCAAGTCCCTTTGATTTAAGCAGGGCAGCCAGAGCGTGGAAAACCTCAGCGCACCAGCGGAGAGCTTCCTTAAAGCTTGGAGCGCCAACGGGCATTATCATAAATTCCTGAACGTCAACAGTGTTTGCAGCATGAGCGCCACCGTTAAGAATGTTCATCATAGGAACAGGAAGTCTGTTTCCTGATATGCCACCGAGAAATCTGTAGAGAGGAATATCCAGAGAGATAGAAGCCGCTCTTGCAGCAGCGATAGAAACAGCGAGGATAGCGTTTGCGCCAAGCTTTGACTTATCCTTAGTGCCGTCAGCCTTTATCATAGCCTTATCAACGGCATAGATGTCAGAAGCGTCAAGTCCGCAGACTGCGTCATTGATAGCAGTGTTGATGTTCTCAACTGCCTTTGTTACGCCCTTTCCGCCATATCTGCCCTTGTCGCCGTCACGAAGCTCAAGGGCCTCAAACTCGCCTGTTGACGCACCGCTTGGTGCAGTGCCTCTGCCCACTGTTCCGTCTGCGAGATATACCTCAGCTTCAACGGTTGGGTTTCCTCTGGAATCCAGAATTTCACGTCCGATTACTTTTACGATCTCAAGATAGTTCATAATATAAGCTCCTTTTTAATATTATGCAGACTACCCGAACGCACCACCATTCGGGCTGATGACATTTCGCTCTTGTCATCATAGAGAAGTCTGCATGATTTATTCTCACGAGGTTAGTAACTACTAACCACATTTATTTTACCATGCGTGAAGCCGTATGTCAATCTTAGTTAGTCATATCTAATATATTTTATAGGTATGCACAAAAGGTGTACTGCCTGCAGGCATGGCTATTGACTTTTTGAACAACAGATAAGCTTTGCGAAACTTTTCGTTTGTTATTATTGACAAGCTTTGTGAGAATATTCGTTTTGGGCGTGATCTTATTTATGCTGAAAACAGCATAAAGCATGGTAGGGTATAGAAAAAAGCGGTGCAGAGATCGTTCTCCGACACCGCCTTGATTTGTTTCTCATTTCTCACTTAACTCTGCAAGTGCATTCGCCATTTTTAAATCGCTATCTGTGGTTATCTTGAAATTCAATGCGTCCCCGACGACAAGGTATATATCCTCATTACAAGCTGTAAACACAGAACAAGTATCCGTCAGCTTTTTCTTTTGCTCCTCGCTAAGCGAATAATAATTCCTCCTCAGATCCCCAAATCTGAAAGTTTGCGGAGTTTGCGCCTGATAAAGCTCGCTTCTGTTAAGCGTTTCCCTGACCTTTTCACCGTCAGATCTTATTATGGTATCAGCCGCAGGCATATAAGTTCCGCAGGCGGAATGTTCCCTCATCGCCTCGATATTGTCCTTTATTATCTTCTCCGTCACGAACGGTCTAACTGCGTCATGGGTGAGTATTATGTCCCCCTCATTCTTACCATGTTCAGCGACTATTGCCTCAGCTATGTTCATTACAGTGCCGTTTCTGTCAGCTCCGCCGTCTATTACTTTCACACGCCTGCTGTCTATCTCAAAGCGTTCAAAAAGCTCGTTAGTGTATTCGTGCCAGTCAGGTTTAATGCCCACATAAACCATATCTATCTCTGCCACTGCAAGAAACGCTCTCACTGTTCTAACGATAACAGGCACTCCACCTATCTCTATAAACTGCTTTGGTATAACCGCACTTTTTACCCTAGAGCCACAGCCTCCTGCAACTATCCCTGCAAATATCATTTTATCTTCTCCTCATATAAAAAAAGTTCGGGACAGCCGTCCGCCCCGAACTTTATCGTTGTGTATTGAATTTACTTTATGCCGTATTTTTTCAGCAGAGCTTCGATCTTTGTGTGTGGGTCGATGACCTGTGAAATTGACTTGTCATGATTGAGTGATGCAATGAAGTAAGCAATGTACTTAGAGCAGTCTACCTCGTAAAACCATGGGCTTGAAAGCAGCTCAGGAGTTCTGTATGTGAGGTTTGTGCCGAATACACCGTCGATGATGCCGTCAGCATAAGCCTTGTTGAATGCTTCAAGACCATTTGTGAAAATTGGATAAGTAGCATAGCAGTAGATCTTGTTAGCTTTACGCTTTTTAAGCTCTACAGCGATATCCAGCATCGACTCGCCTGATGAGATGATGTCATCAGCGATGAAAACGTCCTTGCCGGCAACGTCATTGCCCATATACTCGTGAGCAACGATAGGGTTTCTTCCGTCGATGATAGTTGAGTAATCTCTTCTCTTGTAGAACATACCGAGGTTTACGCCCAGAACAGAAGCGTAGTACATATTTCTGTTGATAGCGCCCTCGTCAGGGGAGATTATCATGAAGTGATCCTTGTCAGGTCTGAAATCTGAAAGGTTTTTAAACATTGCCTTGAGAACCTGATAGGAAGGGATTATGTTGTCAAGACCCATGAGTGGAACGGCATTCTGTACTCTTGGATCGTGAGCGTCAAAAGTAAGGATATTTGAAACGCCCATAGACTGAAGCTCCTGAAGAGCAACTGCACAGTCAAGAGATTCTCTGTAGTTTCTTCTGTGCTGTCTGCCACCGTAAAGGGAAGGCATGATGATGTTTATTCTGTGAGCCTTACCGCCTGCAGCCTGAATTATTCTTTTAAGATCCTGATAATGATCGTCAGGTGACATACTGTTTTCCCTGCCGAAATAGTTGTATGTGCAGCTATAGTTTCCTACGTCGCAGAGAATGAAAAGATCGTCGCCTCTGATAGATGACTTGATAAGGCCCTTGCCGTCGCCGGAAGAAAATCTAGGACAAACAGCCTCAACAAGGAAAGTATCCTTAACAAATTCGTTTTCATTAGCCCATTTTGTAAGATAACCGTCTACCTTCTTGCCAAGCTCGGAAGCGCCTGCCATAGCAATAAGACCAAGCGGTGCAACTCTTGAGTCATTGTCGAACAATACATTGTCAGCATTACCCATTATTATCATATCCTCCAATACTAATTGTTGTCTGACCTCAGGTCAGTACGAAACATACCAATATACATATATTATACTTTATAAATCCCGATTTTACAATAGTTTTTTCGCAAATAATAAATTTTTCTCACTTTTCACAAAAAACA
>OJRT01001403.1_pt1 | contig 9482 bp, 6 predicted proteins | sample 1599281 | NCBI WGS metagenome assembly OJRT01 (sample SAMN03922458, study PRJEB24848) | human gut metagenome | isolation source: stool sample | host: Homo sapiens | place: Germany | collected 2009-11 | reverse complement strand
CACACGCCCCTCAAACGTGCCTGTCTGCCAATTCCAGCACACTCGCAAATATCAATTTGTCTTTTCAACAAGTAGTATTATATCAAAAAGTATTTTAATTGTCAAGAACTTTTTTAAATAATTTTACAAATTTTTATTAATTAAGATTTTATTTCCTTATCACAATCAGTTAGTTTATATATTTCAAAGCCTAAATGCTTATAAAATCCAACCTCTTATATATTCTTTTCGTTGATAGCAGACTCTTGAATTTGTTGGAAAAATAAACAGCATTTTCAAATGATTGGTTTCAGTTACCATAAACGCAACAGGATTTCCAAAATTACTTTAATAATCAAGTACTTAACATCATTCAAATCCTATGGAATATACTTCTTCATTTGCCTAATATCTAAAAATTCTGATACATACTATAACAAAAAATACGGTGATTTTTCAAAACCACCGTAATAATCTGGTGCGAGTGACGGGACTTGAACCCGTACGTCGTAAAACACACGCCCCTCAAACGTGCCTGTCTGCCAATTCCAGCACACTCGCAAATATCAACTTTTTTGACATTTCTTGTCAACGAATGATATTATATCAAACCATCAATAAAAAGTCAAGTCTTTTAAAAAAATATTTTACAGAATTTTCTGCAAAAATGAAGCTTGCCCTTGAGTAATAACCCAAGAGCAAGCTTGCCGCAAATTTATTCAGAAAGTATATGTAAGTACCCTAAATGCGATAATCAAATATCGTCTTCACCTTGAAGTGCGTCGCAACCTGTTTCACCAGTTCTTACCTTAACAACATCTTCAACATCATATACGAAAATCTTACCATCGCCAATATGTCCAGTATAAAGTGCCTTTACTGCCGCATCAATAACAGCCTTAACCGGAACCTTGCAAACAACGATTTCAACCTGAACCTTAGGAAGAAGGTTCATCTCAACCTCAACACCACGATAGTATTCAGTTTTACCCTTCTGTACGCCACAGCCGAGAACCTGAGTTACTGTCATACCTGTTACACCGATTTCATTAAGTGCATTCTTCAGGTCTTCAAACTTAGATTGCTTGAGAACAATATCAATCTTAGAAAGCTTAACATCAGAGGCTGTGACTGTGTTCTTTTCCTTAGGAGTAAATGCAACCTGTACAGGAACAGCCTCATTAACAGGAACTTCACCAACATCAGCGTCTGTATCATCAAGAGCAACAGAAGATACATTTGGCATAAAGTCTGCATAAGAGCTTACCAAGCCATGCTCTGTAATATCAAGACCCTTGATTTCTTCTTCTCTTGAAGCACGAAGTCCCATTGTATGCTTGATTACAAAGAATACGATTGTCATAGCAACTGCTACATAAAGTGCAACTACCACAGCACCGAGTGTTTGAATGCCTAAACATTCAAATTCACCATATATAAGACCCTTGCCCTTTGTACCGTAGCCATTAGAGAAAATACCTACACAGATTGTTCCAACAAAGCCGCACATTCCGTGAACACCAACTGCACCAACAGGGTCATCAATCTTGCAAACCTTATCAATAAATTCAATACCAAATACTACTACGAAACCTGCAATTACACCGATAACAGCAGCAGCCCAAGGCTCAACTGTATCACAACCAGCAGTAATAGCAACAAGTCCTGCAAGAGAACCATTCAATGTCATAGAAACATCAGGTTTCTTATACTTAACCCAAGTAATAAACATAACTGTGAGTGTAGAAACTGCTGTGCAAAGGTTAGTTGTATAGAAAACCAAACCTGCATTTGCGATTGTGTCATCACCTGTCATAGAAACAGTTGAAGCACCATTAAATCCGAACCAGCAGAACCAAAGAATGAATACACCCAAAGCACCAAGTGTCAAGCTATGACCTGGAATTGCTCTTGGCTTGCCGTCTTTGCCATACTTACCGATACGAGGTCCGAGGAAGATTGCACCAACAAGTGCTGCAACACCGCCAACCATATGAACTGTTGTAGAACCAGCGAAATCGTGGAAACCAAGCTGTGCAAGCCAGCCACCGCCCCAAATCCAGTGTCCTGAAATCGGATAAATAATCAAGCTGATGATTGCTGAATATACGCAATAAGCACTGAACTTAGTTCTTTCTGCCATAGCACCAGAAACGATTGTTGCTGATGTTGCACAGAAAACTGTCTGGAAAATCATATATGCATATAACGGAACTCCGTCAGGAAGTATGCTATCATATGCACCGCTGTAACCTCCTACCGCAAAGAGGTCAATGTTTCCGAAAAATGCTGAAGATGTTCCAAACATTATTCCGAAACCAACCAGCCAATAAAGTGGTGTGCCGATACAGAAATCCATCAAGTTTTTCATAATGATGTTACCAGCATTTTTAGCCCTTGTGAAACCTGTTTCGACCATTGCGAAGCCTGCCTGCATGAAAAAAACAAGTGCCGCACCAACTAATACCCATATGGTATTTACAGCAGAATATTCGCCCATAATCTATTTCCCCTCTCATTTTTAAATATTAAAAATTTCAAAATATTGTATAATAAAATGCGGTAGCAAGAACTCCGCATTTTATCATCTCATTTATATAGAGTTACCCCTTTTATCCCTTTTATATGTAGCTCTAAATCAGACGCTGAAAAGCAACTTTCCGTATGATGGATATGGCCAGTATTCAGCAGACATATTTGATTCCATCTCATCAGCTACTGCTCTAAGCTCCTGCATTGCCGCAAATACAGAATTTCTATAGTAGTTAGCAAGCTCCTGAACATCTGTGTAATCCTTAGCACCAACAACAGCCTTATCAAGAACATCAATCTTCTTAGTAAAGTCTGTGAGAAGTGCAGAAAGCTTTTTAAGAAGCTCTGTTTCTGCACAAGTGCAAATATCGCTGTCAATAGATTTCATTACACTTGCAGAATCAGCAAGAAGCTTCAAATACTTAACAACAGCAGGAACGATATCCTTCTTAGCCATATCAAGTGTTGTAAGAGCTTCAATGTTGATAATCTTAGAGTAGTTCTCGAGCTGAATCTCATATCTTGCACGAACCTCTGCCTCAGTAAAGATTCCGTGCTTCTTGAAGAGCTTGAGGTTCTTCTCAGCAACATAATGAGGCATAGCCTCTGGCATAGATCTGAGGTTATAAAGACCTCTTCTTTCTGCCTCTTCAACCCACTCATCAGAGTAATTGTTGCCATTGAATACGATTCTCTTATGCTCTTGATATGTCTTTCTGACAAGGTCGATAACAGCCTTATCAAAATCGTCTGCCTTTTCGAGAGCATCTGCGAACTGCTCAAGTTCTTCTGCTACGATTGTGTTGAGCATTTCGTTAGGACAGCCAATGTTTTCAGCTGAACCAGCCATTCTAAATTCAAACTTGTTGCCTGTAAATGCGAATGGTGAAGTTCTGTTACGGTCTGTTGTATCCTTATAGAAGTTAGGAAGAACAGAAACCTTAGTATCCATAATAGCTCTACCCTGTGCGTGATATTCCTCACCAACCTCAATGGCGTCAAGAATATCCTTGAGTTCGTCACCGAGGAAGATAGAAATAATAGCAGGAGGAGCCTCGTTAGCACCAAGACGGTGGTCATTGCCTGCACTTGCAACAGAAATTCTGAGGAGGTCCTGATATTCATCAACACCCTTGATAACAGCTGCAAGGAAGAGAAGGAACTGCTTGTTTTCGCTTGGCTTCTTGCCTGGCTCAAGGAGGTTCTCTCCGAGGTCTGTAGACATTGACCAGTTATTGTGCTTACCACTTCCGTTTACGCCTGCGAATGGCTTCTCGTGGAGCAAGCAAACAAGACCATGACGGTCAGCAACCTTCTTCATCATCTCCATTGTAAGCTGGTTGTGGTCAGTTGCAACATTTGATGTAGTAAAGATAGGAGCAAGCTCGTGCTGTGCAGGAGCAACTTCGTTATGCTTTGTTTTAGCAAGAATGCCAAGCTTCCAAAGCTCTTCATCAAGCTCCTTCATATAAGCGGAAACTCTTGGCTTAATTACGCCGAAGTAATGGTCTTCAAGCTCCTGACCCTTAGGAGGTCTTGCACCGAAAAGTGTTCTTCCGCAGTAGATAAGGTCTTTACGCTTCTTATACATTTCCTTATCAATAAGGAAGTATTCCTGCTCAGGACCAACTGTTGTAATAACTCTCTTAGCCTCTGTGTTGCCGAAAAGTCTAAGAATTCTAAGAGCCTGTGTATTGATAGCCTCCATAGAACGGAGAAGTGGTGTTTTCTTATCAAGAACTTCACCAGTATATGAGCAAAAAGCTGTTGGAATGCAAAGTGAACCGTCCTTAATAAACGCATATGAAGTAGGGTCCCAAGCTGTATATCCTCTTGCCTCAAAAGTAGCACGGATACCGCCTGATGGGAAGCTTGATGCGTCAGGCTCGCCCTTGATAAGTTCCTTGCCAGAGAATTCCATAATAACCTTATCGCCAACAGGAGAGATAAAGCTATCATGCTTTTCAGCAGTAATGCCAGTCATAGGCTGGAACCAGTGTGTGTAATGGGTTGCACCCTTTTCTACTGCCCAATCCTTCATAGCATTAGCAACTGCATTTGCGATAGTCAAATCAAGAGGTTTTCCCTCATCAATAGTCTTTTTGAATGCCTTATAAATATCTTTAGGCAATCTTTCTTTCATAGTAGAGTCGTTGAAAACAAGACTTCCAAACATCTCAGGTACACTTGACATTACTCAACACCTATCCTTTGTAAGTTTTTTCTGAATAAAAAATGACGCTGTAGAACCTTTTGTCGTTCTACAGCGCCATTGCTGTTTACAAGTGTTAGTATATACCAGTGGTCTTAAAAAGTCAATAGCTTTTTTTGTTTTTGGCAGTTTTCACATAATTTATAGCTTGTAATTTATTTAGATTGTTATATTATATATTTTCGTTCATTTATTTAATATATTTTAGTAGTTTCTTTAGTTTCACTATTATATATTTCAGCACCAGCATTAAAGTCTATTATTCTTAAAGTATATTTACCGAAATTATAACAATCTCTATTTATTCCAGAACCATATCTTTCATCAGGCTCTCCCAAAATTTCAAGTACTTGTTCATCTGTAAGCTCAGGAGAAAGTTTATTTACATAACTCATCATTTCTTCGTAATCTTTATCTGTGCTTGATTCGCTTTGCTTACTGCTCTCTGTTTTTGATTCATTTTGCTTACTACTTTCTGTGCTTGAGCTTACAGAACTCTCAGTTTTAGAAGCTGTACTGCTTGTGCTTTCAGTATCATTGTTTTTACAGCCACAAGCAAGAGAAAATGCCAGTGCAGACATTAGCAAAATTGCAATTACTTTTTTACTCATATAAAGTCCCCCTTAAATTATTTAACTTGCTTTTATAGCATAGAATACTGTATCGCTTGAATAAAAGCCTATACTATCTCCAAGTGACCATCCACTAGAAGAATTTGAACTACTATGAGCAGGATCTATAACACTTTCAATACATTTAGATTCTTCATAATATCCATGCTTATTGTACCATTTACCATTATTTGCTCTGTACCAAAAATGATAATCACGGTTTAAGCCTTCAACACCTACACGCATACAAACTAACCATTCATCTGATGCAAGATTATCATTATAATTTTCAACCTCTCTCCAACCAGTTGCAGTATACATATTTGTCATCCATCTTTCAATAGCTACTTTTGTTATATCAAAAAACTTGTTCTTATCTGCTGTCATACATGCTTTAATTTCTTCATTATTATAAAAATTCAATTCCCCAACTGTTGTAATAAAATAAGCATACCCTTGGCAATTTATATTTTTATAATCAGTTTTAGGAACATATCTTGCCCCTTTAACACCATTATAAAAATATTTAACAGTAATATAAGGTTTATTGCTTGTACTTTCGGAAGTACAAATACCCTTATAATATTTTGTATTTGTCTCACTTGTGGTATTTTTTAACATAATGCCATTTTGTATTGAACTATACTTTTTCTCAGCAACATCACCTTGCCACTTTTTAAATGCTGAAAGAAGATTTATATATTTTTGAGTATTATCAGGATATGAAAATTGTGCACCTGCTATTCTGTCTCCAGCACCAACCCATTCAGATAAACTATAAACACTTTCTTCTGTCCAAGGTGTTCCTCCATAATAATAGGCAGTAACATATGCTGATGCAGATTGACCTGAAACATCTGTAAGATTTAAACGAGCCATTTGTATTGTATGTTTAGAATTCATAAATACTTTTGATTTTAAGCTTGGGAATTTCATAAGCATACGACCGACACCATATGTACTATCAACATAACCCACAATACCAGCAGTATTTGCACCTGAGGAAACTTTTGCTACAGCGCTACCATTATATAAGGGCAAATCTTCTATACCTTTTCTATAACCCTCATCAGCGTCCACTGTTACTATCGTTGGGTCAACATAAACAGGATATATAGTAGTAGGTCTAGAAAGAAATTCTTGATTTACTGTAACAACTATTTCATATTTGCCATCACTTATTTTTGAAAAATCCATACTATTGGCAAAAGTATAATGTGTTTCTCCTTCAGGAGTATCCCCTTGCAAGCTATCATATACATAAATAGGATTTATAACTGCCACTGTTTTCTTTGTTTCTGAATTAACAATGTTTATTGCTTCACAATTCTTTTCAAGATATGTGCCATCAGCTTCAATTATAAATGAAAATTTGTTTACTTTATCGTCATTAAGAACAATATTTTCTTTATAGCCCTCAAAGATAGGTTCATATTGAAGCTGTATATCCTTACCAAATACATCATCATATACTACAAGACTTTCATTTTGCTTTTTAACATCAGCTACTGTATTAGTATTAGGATACATCTCCACTGAAACATTTTTACTATCAAGGACAATTCCTGTTCCTTTTTCAAGAGTTTTTGGGAAATATGAGTTTATGTCATTCTTATCATTTACATATGCATATTTCTCTGCAAATTTTTTATTAGATATACTATCAGATATTACATTACTTTTATCTTTAATATTATTGTTGCTATCTACATACTTTACAGCCTCATTAAATATATATGCAGTTTCGCTTCCATCATTATCAAGATAAACTAAAGTATTTAAATCATCTTCTTTATCATACAATCTTTCAGTATGGGTTTGGTTAATTACTCCTCTTTCGGTAAGTACTTCTGCAAGTTCATCATCTGCCAAAATTTTAGTATTATCAGGTTTCATTTTATCTTCAATCAATTTGCTACTTTCTGAAGAAATCACTTTGCTATCAGCAGTTGCTTCTGCATTAACAATTTGTGTTGGACAAAAAATAGAGTAACTTGTTATTAATAATGCTAAAACCATTGATAACTTTTGCTTATTCCTTTTCATATAAAACACCCCTTTATTTAAATAATTTAAAATCAAACCTATAAAAAATATCTTATATCATTGGTTTTCTCCTTCCTATATAAGTTTACATTTGTATAAATTTATAATATCACACTTGTTAAAATAAGTCAATATATTTTAACAAGTTTCGTTAAAATAAGTGAAAGTAACAAAATTGTAAATTTTTAATGTTTTAGAGTCATAAAAAATGGGTTGACACAATATGTGCCAACCCAAATTAGTTTAATATTAAATTATTCGCCGAAATATCTCTTGAGAAGTCCTGCAAAACCTGCACCGTGTCTTGCCTCGTCCTTAGCCATCTCGTGAACTGTATCGTGGATAGCATCAAGGTTTTGAGCCTTAGCAAGCTTAGCAAGCTCAAATTTTCCTGCACAAGCACCAGCCTCAGCGTCTACACGCATTTCAAGGTTTTTCTTTGTGCTGTCTGTTACAACTTCACCGAGAAGCTCTGCAAACTTTGCTGCGTGTTCTGCTTCTTCAAAAGCATATCTCTTGAAAGCTTCTGCGATTTCAGGATAGCCCTCTCTGTCAGCAACTCTTGACATTGCAAGATACATACCAACCTCTGAGCATTCGCCGTTAAAATTAGCAACGAGGTCATCATAGATAACCTTGTCTACGCCCTTAGCACAGCCAACCTCGTGAACTGTTGCATAAGAAGCCTCGCCCTTAACCTCTTTAAACTTTTCCTTAGGTGCCTTACATACTGGGCATTGCTCTGGAGCCTCATCACCTGTGTGAACATAACCGCATACCTGACATACAAACTTTTTCATATTAAATTACCTCCAATTTTATAATTTGTTTTTATATCCTTCTGGATAATGAACGCTAATTTTCTTGACCTTCTATGCACAAATCACATTTCCCGTAAAAAGCAAGGTCGTGACTTTCTACTTTTACACCAAGCTCTTTCTGAACAAGCTCATCAAGATTGCTTATATGCACAGCAAAGTTTCTGCTGACATCAATTATTCTTCCACATTCAGTACATATAAAATGCGAATGTTCACGAACATTTCCGTCAAAGCGTTCACAGCCCTTAACTACCCCGAGAGAAATAATTTTTCCCTCATTCCTTAGCATAACCAGATTACGATAAACTGTTCCAAGACTAATATTTGGAAAATCAGCCCGAACCTTATTATAAATCCATTCTGCGTCAGGGTGAGTTGTTGTTGAGCATATTGCACTGTATATAGCTTCACGCTTGGCACTATAATTTGTACGATTCATAACCAGACCTCTGAAAAATGATAATCATTACTGATTTCTTTTATAATATAGCATATAAATTTCAATTTGTAAAGTCTTTTTCGTAAATTTTTCTAATTTTTTTATTTACCAAAAAATCATAATAGTTTTTTCCTTTGAATATACTTTTAACAACATAGCCAAGGAGCGTATATCCTATGTTTATATCATTAAGATTAAAGCATTTGATTTTGCCAGTTGTTCTTGCAATTTGCATTATAAGTGCAATAACTATATGTATTTTTGTTGATTCAAAACCAGCCAGTCTTGAAGCATCTACATCATCTGCTAAAGAAATCAAATTGCCCATACTTATGTATCACGGAATAAGAAAAGATAACTCTGCACAGAACAAATATGTAATATCCCCCGATGAATTTGAATCCGACCTAAAATATATAAAAGAAAATGGCTATGAAACAATCGTTGTTGCCGATTTGCTTGAATATTTTGATAATGGCAAAGCCCTTCCTGAAAAGCCAATTATGATAACTTTCGATGATGGTTGTCTTAATAACTATACTTATGCTTTTCCATTATTAAAAAAATATAATGCAAAAATGATTCTTTCTCCTATTGGAAAGTGTATTGATGAATACAGCAAAAATGGCGATAAAAACCCAGCCTATGCACAAGCCGATTGGAATACGCTTCGTGAAATGTTAGATTCAGGCTTGGTAGAAATCCAAAACCATACATATAATATGCACGCATCAATAGGCAGAGTTGGAGCAAGCCAAAAAATCGGAGAATCTGATGAAGAATATCGAAAAAATCTTTCAGAAGATTTAAAAAAATTCAACGAGAGAATGAAAGCAGAGTTA
>OJRT01001368.1_pt1 | contig 9675 bp, 8 predicted proteins | sample 1599281 | NCBI WGS metagenome assembly OJRT01 (sample SAMN03922458, study PRJEB24848) | human gut metagenome | isolation source: stool sample | host: Homo sapiens | place: Germany | collected 2009-11 | reverse complement strand
AAACCAAGCGGCAATGGTCAAAGTGAACCGCAACCTCGAATATGCGACGATCACCAGCCCGATCGACGGTGTCGTGATCAACCGTGCCGTTGAAGAAGGACAGACCGTAGCCGCCGGCTTCGAGACTCCGACCCTGTTCACCATCGCGGCAGACCTGACCAAGATGCAGGTGATAGCCGACGTGGACGAAGCCGACATAGGTAACGTAGAAAATGGGCAACGTGTCTCCTTCACCGTCGACGCCTACCCGAACGACGTATTCGAAGGCACGGTCATGCAAATCCGCCTCGGCGACAGCGAAAGCACCAGCAGCTCTTCTTCCACCTCGACCTCGACGGTCGTTACCTACGAAGTGGTGATATCGGCCGATAATCCCGACCTTAAATTGAAGCCGCGCCTGACAGCCAACGTGACGATCTTCACACTGGAACGCGATAACGTGCTGACAGTCCCGACCAAGTCGCTCCGCTTCGTACCGGATGCCGGGATGTTGACGCAACTGGGCTACATCGTCTCCGAAGCCGGCAAGGAAACCCCTGCCGGGAAACGTCTCGTATGGATCAAGAACGGGCAGGAGCTGAAGCCGAAAGCCGTTACCGTCGGTTCCACCAGCGGAAACATGATCGAGATAACCGACGGCCTGAACGAAGGTGAAGAATTGGCTGTCGATCTCGAAGCCTCCTCCATTACTCCGGCAGCCGAAGCCGAAACGGAAAGAAGCCCGTTCATGCCAGGCCCTCCGGGAAGCAATAAGAACAAGAAGAGTGCCAAGTAGGGGCAGGCTTTATATATCTGCCCTCCAAACAAGGAGTACAACAATATGAAAGAGATAATCAAATTAGAAAACATCAAGCGTGACTTCAAGGTCGGAGACGAAACGGTCCATGCCTTGCGTGGCGTCTCCTTCACGATCTACGAAGGCGAATTTGTCACCATCATGGGGACATCCGGCTCAGGAAAGAGTACCTTGCTGAACACGTTAGGTTGCCTGGATACACCGACCAGCGGAGAATATTACCTCGACGGCACATCGGTCCGCACGATGGGTAAGAACGCCCGCGCCACCTTGCGCAACCGCAAAATCGGGTTCGTCTTCCAGAACTACAACCTGCTGCCTAAGACGACAGCGGTCGAGAACGTGGAGCTGCCCTTGATGTACAATTCGTCCTACAGTGCAGCCGAACGACACAAGAAAGCAGTCGAATCGCTGGTTGCCGTAGGTTTGGGCGACCGCCTGATGCATAAGAGCAACCAGATGTCCGGCGGGCAGATGCAGCGTGTCGCCATCGCCCGGGCGCTGGTAAACGACCCCGCCGTCATCCTCGCCGATGAAGCGACCGGAAATCTCGATACCCGTACCTCTTTCGAGATACTGGTTCTTTTCCAGAAACTGCATGCCGAGGGACGTACCATCATATTCGTGACCCACAACCCGGAGATCGCCCAGTACAGCAGCCGCAACATCACGCTGCGCGACGGGCATGTCACCTCCGACACGGTCAACCGGAATATCCTGAACGCGGCAGAAGCGTTGGCGCGGCTGCCGAAGAATGACGATTGATCTTGCCACCCTTCCGTGGGGGGGCCCTTTATGCGAATACCGGAATCATCCGATACAAGCGGAAGGAGGCAAAGGTGTTTAAAGAATCACTTATAAAACAACAATAACAATGAACGGAACAAACCTAATAAAAATAGCCGTCCGGGCACTCGCCAATAACAAATTGCGCGGCTTCCTCACGATGCTGGGCATCATCATCGGCGTGGCCTCCGTGATCACGATGCTTGCCATCGGACAAGGCTCGAAGCGAAGCATACAGGCTCAGATCAGTGAGATGGGTTCCAACATGATCATGATACACCCGGGCGCCGACGTGCGTGGCGGTGTCCGGCAGGATGCCTCCGCGATGGAAACCCTGAAACTACAGGATTACGAAGACATTGTGGACGAAACACGCTTTGTCTCGGCCGTTTCTCCTTCCGTCAACAGCAGCGGGCAGGCGATCTACGGCGCCAACAACGCCCCGACCACGGTCTACGGCATCAGTCCCGACTACCTGGAGATACGGCGCTACAAAGTCGAGGACGGTGACATGTTCACCGAACAGGACATCCAGACAGCCGCCAAAGTATGCGTGGTCGGCAAGACCGTCGTCGACAACCTCTTCCCCGACGGCAGCAACCCGGTAGGCAAGGTCATACGTTTTCAGAAATTACCTTTCCGCATCGTAGGCGTGCTGGAAAGCAAAGGATACAACAGCATGGGAATGGACCAGGACGACCTAATCTTAGCTCCATACACAACTATTCAGAAAAAGGTCCTGGCCATCACCCATCTGCAAGGCATTACCTGTTCGGCCCTCAAGGAGGAATACACCGACCAGGCCATCGACGAGATTTCTGAAATACTCCGCCGCAACCATAAGTTGAAGGAAAGTGACGATGATGATTTTACCATCCGTAGTCAGCAGGAGTTGAGCACGATGTTGACAAGCACTACGGATATGATGACCGTGCTGTTGGCGGCTGTGGCGGGTATTTCGCTCCTCGTAGGCGGTATAGGGATCATGAATATCATGTACGTCAGCGTGACGGAGCGTACACGCGAGATCGGCCTCCGTATGAGTATCGGGGCAAAAGGCATCGACATCCTGGCACAGTTCCTGATCGAGTCCATCCTGATCAGTGTGACAGGCGGTTTGATAGGTGTAGTCTTTGGAGTGGGCGCGGCCCTTGTCGTGAACGGAGTCGCCCACTTTCCGATCTACATCCAGCCCTGGAGCGTCATCCTGTCGTTTGCCGTCTGTACTGTCACCGGTGTATTCTTCGGATGGTATCCGGCCAAAAAGGCAGCACAACTCGACCCGATAGAGGCGATACGTTACGAATAGCAGGCGGGAAGCATCGAGGGAAGAAGACGCTCTGCGTCAAGTATGCCTCATAGTTATGAGGCAATGTACCTCAAAGATATGAGGCAACTCACCTCATAGGTACGAGGCAATATGCCTCATAGCTATTAGGCATGCTCTACGCAGAGTCTCTTCCATGACCGATGCCGCCTGGCGTTCGACAGAGAAACAACACTTCTTCCATGCCCGATGCTTCTCTGATATATAATAAACAGTATCTTTGCATAAATGGGAACAACAGAGACAATGCACACATTACCGGCTCCCCCCTTCAAAGGCATGGGGAAGCTGATCCATATCGCAGCCTGGGCCATTCTCTTCGGGCTGCCGTTCTTCTTCACCGGACGCGAATCGCAGACGGTGACAGTCTTGAGCTATATACGCCTCCATATCGTCCCGCTATCGTTCATGCTGGTATTCTATGCCAACTATTCCGTGCTGATCGACCATTTCCTGTTCGCCAAGCGTCCCTGGAAATACTTTCTGTACAATGTCGTGTTGATCGCTTTCGCGATGGGAGCCGTGCATCTGATATTCGAACTGCTCCCGCATCCCAGATGGGAGCATCCGAGGCCGGAAAGAGAATGGCAGGAGATAGTCGGCTTCTTTATGGTGAACGCCATGCTGTATATGCTGGTGGCAGGGCTAAGTGTCGCCATCAAGATGACCGGGAGCTGGTATCAGATGGAGTCGTCCCGCCGGGAGTTGGAGAAAAGCCGTGCCGAAGCAGAATTGCAGAATCTGAAGAGCCAGTTGAACCCCCATTTTCTCTTCAACACACTAAACAACATCTACAGTCTGATCGCTTTCAGCCCAGAAAGAGCGCAAGAAGCCGTGCACGACCTAAGCCGCCTGCTCCGCTACGTGCTCTACGACAGCAGCCAGCCGATGGTTCCGTTAGAGAAGGAACTCGACTTTATCCGGAACTATGTGGAACTGATGCGTATACGCCTGCCGGAACATGTGAAACTGACCACCGACATATCGGCTGCCACACCAGAAACTCAGGTGGCGCCTCTCCTCTTCATCTCCCTGATCGAAAATGCTTTCAAGCATGGGGTAAGCCACAACAAACCTTCTTTTATCGACCTGAAGATTCACCAGGAAGGGACACGGATCGTCTGCTCTATCCGCAACAGCGACTTCCCGAAAGACAACGGACAGGACAAGAGCGGTTCCGGCATTGGGCTGCAGAATCTCAGCAGGCGGTTGGAATTGCTGTATCCGTCGCATCATATTTTCACGTACGGGCAAAAAGGAGACGAATATGTTTGCCTGTTAGAATTGCAGGCATAAGGATTTATTGTATTTTTGTCCGGTACATCAATACAACAAATTATGACGTTAACATGTGCAATCATCGATGACGAACCACTGGCCATCAGTCTGCTGGAAAGTTATGTAAACAAGACTCCGTTCCTCCGCCTCACGGCAAAGTTCAACAGCGCCCTTGAGGCATTGCCCGTATTGAGCGCCCAGCCGGTAGAGCTGCTTTTCCTCGATATCCAGATGCCGGAGTTGAGCGGCATGGAATTTTCTCGGATACTGGAGGCAGATACCCGCATCATCTTTACGACGGCTTTCGAACAGTATGCCCTCGACAGCTACAAGGTGAACGCCCTCGACTATCTGCTGAAACCGATCAGTTATCCGGATTTCCTCAAGGCGGCCAACAAGGCGTTGCAATGGTACGAGCATATGCAAGCGCCTGCGGCAGAGATCGAGTCGATCTTCATCAAGACTGAGTATAAGCAGGTACAGGTCGAACTGCGCAAAATACTCTATATCGAAGGGCTGAAAGACTATGTCAAAATTTTTATCGAAGATGAACCGCATCCCATCCTTTCACTGATGAGCATGAAGTCGCTGGAAGAGATGCTGCCGGCAAGCCGCTTTATCCGCGTACACCGTTCCTTTATCGTACAGCCTGAAAAGATCAAGGTGATCGAACGGAACCGGATCGTGTTCGGAAAAGAATATATCCCGATCTCCGACAACTACAAACCGAGGCTTGTCGAATTTCTGGCGCAACGGTCACTCAATTTCAATTGACAATGGACAATTAACTTTGTTAAGATGATACGGCGTAGCCCAATTCTCAATTAATTAAAAAAGTTGTAACAGCAACTTTTCCAAAGCCCTAGTCATCCGGCTCATCGGGCAAGAATAGTTATTCGAGAAAACGGCTACCGCATACGTCTTTCCATCTTTCGTGATATAGCCGGCATAGCTCCTGACACCCGTAATGCCCCCGCTTTTCAGGTGGGCTTTTCCCTGCAACTTCGATCCTTTCAAGAAATTGCGCACTGATCCCTCTATCCCGGCTTGTGGTAAAGAGGCTATGAAAGCATCCGAAACAGCAGATTCCGTCGCCATATAAACCAACAGCTCTCCCATAAATCCGGCCGACACCTTATCTGCCGGAGCCAAGCCGCTGCCGTCGTTCATCCGGAGCGGAAAGACATCCAAACCTTTCTTCTCCCAATATTCTTTCACGACCTGCACACCACGACCAAACGAGGAGATCATCTCGTTCCTTCGCGGTTTGTATTGCAATCCGACCGTTTTGACCAAAGCATCCGCATATAGGTTATGGCTGACATGGTTGCATATGCTTGCTATCTCCCGCAGCGTGGGCGAATAGGTCGTGACAATCTCTTTCCTCTCTCCCTTCTTCCACCGGTTTTCCTCCACCTCGATACGGTAGCAGGAAGGGGACCCGTCCACCCGTATTCCCTTCTGCTGAAGCTGGTCCGTCAGATAGCGTGCCAAATATAAGGCAGGATCGGGGATATCTCCTTTCAAGACATACGCCTCCCGGTTCGCAGGCAGGACACCATACAGGTAGCGCACGTCATCGAGCGGAGCACCGATAATATAAGCGCTGTCCGAAGAAACCGGAGCGGCTTTCAGGTAGTTCTTAAACCGGATAAAAGGGATATCCGGCTCTGTCCCCTTTAGGACCGGCCGCGTCCCGGCAGCCCCAGTCTGCAAGGATAGCTTATACATATTGTCGAAGATGGAAATACCATAACTTCCGGGGGCATAATAATTTCCCATATCTTCCCGGAGCCATTTAATAGAGACGCCTTCGGTGTCGAAAATGCTTTCGTCCGATATGACCGATCCTGTTATATGCTTGATGCCGGCTTTCTGCAAAGCAGCTATCCAGGTTGACAAAAACTTGTTCTGCCCCGGTGCGAAATGCGAAGAGCCCAAGGAGGGATCACCGCTTCCTTTTATATAGAGGTTTCCCTCCAACGTGCCGTTTTCCAGTATTCCGTCATATTCCAACGTGGTCGGATAGCGATAGTCTTCTCCCAATATCTCAAGCGCTGTCGCCGTGGCTACCGTCTTCAACACCGAAGCGGGCGATTGCAGCCGGTCCGTATCATAACTGTAGACCGTTCTTCCCTCCTGCACATCTTTCACTACCAGAGAAAAAGAGGCTCCCCGCATATAAGGGGCCTGCAATAACCATTTGACGGGGGCGGGAGTCTGTGCACCGGCAAGCAAATGAAGGCAAATCAACAGGCAAAGCAGTACTATTTTGTTTCGTATCATCCTTTCTATTCAACTTTATTTTATCTTTGCCATAAAGGCGAAGATAAGTCGGTTTGCATTATCTTTGCCTGCAAAGATAAGAATTTAATATGAACCCATTGTTTGATAAACCGTTCACATTCGACAGGGTGGCACGTATTCTGTTCGGCCTGGCTGTTATCAGTGGTATTATCTATCTGATCGCCGTCCTGCGAAATGCTTTGTTACCATTCCTGATTGCCTGGCTGCTGGCTTATATGATGCAGCCGTTCGTCAAGTTCTTCCAGTATAAAGTCAAGCTGAAAAGCCGTTTGCTGTCTATCCTGGCCGTTCTCGTGTCTACCCTTCTGGTGATCTCACTGGTGGGTGTCGTGATCGTCCCCTCTGTCACCCAGGAGTTCAACCGGACTTTGGAACTGATGCAGGAACATAACAGCGGCTACGGACATATCCCGATGATTCCGCAGTCATGGGCAGAGTATCTGGAAAAGAATATCGATCCGGACCAGTTGGCACAGCTCCTGAGCAAAGAGAACATAGAAAAGGCGGTCAAACAGATCGCTCCCAAAATGTGGATCGTACTGACCAATACTTTCTCCATTCTGTTCAGTATTACGATCGTGTTTGTAATCTTCCTTTACTTCATCTTTATCCTGTTGGATTATGAACGGATTGTCAACGGTTGGATCCGCCTGATTCCCGAACGTTACCGCCCCTTTGTCCAAGGGCTAGCCGACGATGTCGAATATAGTATGAACCGCTACTTCCGCGGACAGTCATTGATTGCCTTATGTGTCGGCATCCTCTTCGCCATCGGATTTAAGATCGTCGGTTTCCCGCTGGCCGTTATCCTAGGGCTATTCATCGGTTTCCTCAACCTCATTCCTTATATGCAAACGATCGGTATCATCCCGATGATCTTGCTGAGTCTCCTCAAAGCTGCGGAGACCGGAGAAAACTTTTGGCTGATCTTCGGATCGGGAATTCTCGTCCTTTGCATCGTGCAGTGCATACAAGACTTGTATCTCACTCCCCGCATTATGGGAAAGGCTATGGGACTGAATCCGGCCATCATCCTTCTTTCTTTATCCATTTGGGGAACTTTATTAGGTTTTATCGGCTTAATCATCGCTCTCCCCCTGACAACTCTCTTTCTCTCTTATTATAAACGTTTTATACTTATGGAAGAAGACCAGTCTCTTGTAGAGAAGCACGAGTTGTCAAAGGTCCAAAAGAAAAAAACATTCCCAAAAGAATAAAAAAACTTGCATCAGCTATTGCATATATAAAAAAAAGCCCTACCTTTGCACCCGCATTACAGAAGTAACGCACAGGATGATTCGCTAGCTCAGCAGGTAGAGCACATCCCTTTTAAGGATGGGGTCCTGGGTTCGAACCCCAGGCGGATCACTGAAAACAAAAGAAAAATCAATCAAATCCCTGATAATCAATCATTATCAGGGATTTTTATTTTCTCCAAATACTGCATTTCACCGCAAAAAACAGTGATGATCACAGGTGAAATAGGTGGACTTGACATCTACCTGAAAAAGTCCACCTAATTAGATCATATTTCATTGATTTTCCGAATTTTGCGTGGTTCGAAACCGACTCGTAAAAATTAATTTTGTAACATCATTTTTTTGAGTATGGCTATGCAGAGAAACTACTTTACGATTCTTTTCTTCATCAAGAAGTCTAAACTCCTAAAAAACGGAGAGGCACCCATTTGTATGCGTATAACGGTTAACGGGCAACGGGCCGAGATACAGATTAAAAGAAGCGTGGACATTTCCAAGTGGAATTCCCAAAAGGAATGTGCCATAGGTAAGGAAAGGAAATCTATGGAATTGAACCATTATCTGGATACGGTCCGTATGAAAGTTTTACAGATCCACAGGGAACTGGAGCAGGACGGGAAGCCGATCACGGCCGATGTCTTAAAAAGACGTTATTACGGGGAGAGAGACTCTCCGAAGATGCTGCTGGAGGTTTTCCAGGAACATAACCGAAAGTACAGGGAGTTGATGGGCAAGGATTATGTCGCCGGGACTGTCCTGCGCTATGAACGGACCGCGAGGTATCTGGGTGAACTGCTACAAAAGGAATACAGGATGAACGATATACCTTTGAAAGAGATAAACCATGAGTTCATCGCCCGGTTTGAGCACTATGTAAAAACAGAAAAATCATGTGCCCAGAATGCCACGGTAAAATATCTGAAAAACTTCAAGAAGATAATAAAAGTGGCGCTTGTGAACAAATGGATAACAGACGATCCTTTTCTGGAGATTCATTTTAAACAAACAAAAACGAACCGGGCGTTCCTTACGGAAGAGGAATTGAACATACTTCTGAAAAAGGAATTCACCATTCCCCGCCTGCAAACGGTCAGGGACATATTCGTGTTTTGTGCGCTGACCGGGCTGGCCTTTACCGATGTACAGCACTTGCGATATGAACACATAATAAAGGATATCAATGGCGAGTACTGGATAAGAAAAGCCCGGGAAAAGACGGACAACATGCGTGACATTCCACTGTTAGACATTCCACGGATGATTTTGGAGAAGTACAAGACACATCCGGAATGCCTGAAAAAAGGAGTGGTCTTGCCGGTACCCAGTAACCAGCGGATGAACAGTTATTTGAAAGAGATCGCTGACATATGCGGTATCAATAAACCACTGAGCACGCATGTGGCCAGGCATACATTCGCGACCGTCGCGCTGGCCAACAGGGTTTCAATGGAATCCGTTGCGAAAATGCTCGGGCATACAGACATCAGGACAACCAAAATATACGCGAGGGTTTTGGACAAGACCGTTTCCGAAGAAATGAAAGGGATGAGAAGCAAATTCGTGGTCTGATAAGGACTGGAAAACAATCAGACCATACTTGAAGCCACCTGATTCCAAATGAAACTATCCCATAAAATGATTTCACTTGAGATTAGGTGGCATATCAACAAGATATGAGTATCGGTTTAGCATTTGAATCCGAGACTTCATCAAATACCATCTCTGTTCCTTATCCTGCATTTATGTTTGGAAAATTTGGTAATCATGTCATTCGTGCTGTGATTAACCGTTTTGATACTTTTAAGTTCTCAAATCTTAAAGATTCTTATTCCAATTTGGAGTCTATTAAGAACTTTATCAAGGGTTACTCATATTTAGCGGGAATCAATATTCTGGTATATGCCAAACAAGAAGTGTTGGAT
>OJRT01001352.1_pt1 | contig 9759 bp, 8 predicted proteins | sample 1599281 | NCBI WGS metagenome assembly OJRT01 (sample SAMN03922458, study PRJEB24848) | human gut metagenome | isolation source: stool sample | host: Homo sapiens | place: Germany | collected 2009-11 | reverse complement strand
CAACCGACGTCCACACGTTGTTCACACGCACCGCGCCGCCCGAGTAGAGGGTCTTGTATTGTTCGTATTCGAGCGGCTGCCGCAATTTCGCGTCCACCTGACGGTGGAACGAATAGATATTACGTCCCTTCGCTATCTCGTCGGGAACGTAAACCCGCAACTCGGGATGGGCGGCCTCGGCATAGAGGCACAGATCCGCCGTGCGAAGCTCCCTCGGAACCCACTGGATCATCCTCGGGTCGCCCCGCACGGCCGTATCGGCCACGAGCGGCGTGATGGCCGTGCGGGGAATGTCGTACAGCACCCCCGCATCCTTGCGAACGGCCTCCAACGCCACCTCCTCCGTTACAAGCCGGCGGTTCAGGTGCAGGATACTCATCAACCGGTGTATCTTCTGCGGGTCGTCCTGCTCGCGGAAAACCTGCAAGACCAGGGCGGGGTCGCTCAACGCGCTGATAACCGAGAAATCGGTTTTGTCCTTCCCGTAGGTACGCTCGAAAGCCTCCCGGCTCATCTCCGGCGTCCGGGCTTCGCGGGGGACGCCTTTCAGGTTTTGCGGGTTCTCCCGCACCAGGCTCATGTATAGATCCGGGCTTTTCATGCTCTCGGGCAGGTGGGCGATGGCATAGGGACTGCGCCGTATGGCCTCCATGCACAACTCCGGCGTTTTCCACTTCTCGGGGACATATTGCAGGTAGCTCCCGTCGTGCCCGACGGCCCGGCGGCACATCTCCTCGTTCTTGGCGTGATCGGGAAGGTTGTAGAACAGCTCCGGCTCCAGGGCGAAAATTTCCCGGGCCACCCTCGGCGTGAGGAACCAGGGGTTCATGTTCTCCAAAAAATCGAAGGTCTTATCGTAATTCGTGCAATAGAACCCCAACACTTTCAGGTGTATCTCCTCGAAGGGGATATAGCGGAGGACACGCAGGTCGTCGGTACGGGCCAACGCCCGGTTGCAGACCTCCGGCGTGAGCTGTTCGGGGTTGAAAAAGCGGATGGCCAGGGGATCGCGCTCCAGCGCCATCCCGCACAGACGGTCGGTTTTCAGATGTTTCGGAACGTACTCCAGTGCCAGGTAGTTCGAGGACACGGCGGCCTCGCAGACCCGTTCCGTGCGTAATTCCTCCGGCACTTCATGGAGCAGGATGCCGTCCCCGCTGACGGCACGCAGGCAGACTGCCTCCGTGCGCAGTTCCACCGGCACGAGCGAAAGGCAGGACGCGTCCATCCCCACGCCGTGAAGAGCCAGCTCCCCGGTCATGACCTCCGGGGCAATGGAGGCGAAAATCTCGAACTTGTCCACGAACGACATCCCGAATTTTTTCAGCCCTTCCAGGCATATATCGGGATACGGAATGTAAGGGAGTATCTTGTAATCGGCACTGTCCACCGCTTTCAACGCCGCACGGCATATTTGCGGCGTCCTCAATTCCCCGGGGACGGCCTCCAGCACCAGGCCGTTGCGCTTCACGGCCGTCATGCACAGTTCGGGGGTCTTCAACCCCTCCGGAACGTAATACAGCGCGTAGCTGTTGCTATCGACGGCGGCACGGCACATTTTCGGTGTCTTCAGACGGTCAGGGACGAATTTCAGTGTTTCGCCCCGGTGGCCGGCCGCGGCAAGACAAAGTTCCGGCGTTTTCATCGCTTCGGGAACGAACTCGATGTTGAAAGCCGATTTCTTGATGGCGAAACGGCAGACTTCCGCCGTTTTCCGATCCTCGGGCAGCGTCTCGAAAAGGTTCTCGCGCCACGGGTTCTCGTACACCCCCGTATCGAGATAGGCTATATCTATTCTCTCTTGCTCTGTCATGGTTTTCAGTATTTATGGAAAGCGCCCGGGTGACGGGCGCTTCTCTTGGTTAGACATATTCCGTTATCGTTCCGTTTCCTCCGTCCCGTTCTCGCTCTGGAACGTGAAGGAGGTCTTCACGACCTGACCCGTGTTGTCCTCGACATAGACGTCGATGGTCTGCTGGTCATCGCTGCGCGATGTGTAATAGAGGCGGAACACCTCACGGTCGAGCGGATAGCGGTCGTTGGGCAGGAACACCGTACCGTCGTCCATCCTCAACTCACCGCGCCCGTCGGGCTGGAAATAGCGGATCGTGTAACGCGCGCCGTCATATCTCCCCTCCCGCACGAGCGTGCAGCGGATTTCAGCGGTTTCACCAACGGAGATTCGCTTCTGAACGGGCATCGTTTCCAGAGAGAACGTGTACGCCTGCTGTATATCCAGCCCGTTGTCGCAGGATGCGCATAAAAGACCCAGGGCGGCGATCCAGACCGCCAGGGCCAATATCTTTTTCATCTTTTTCATGTCGCTTGCAAGTTTAATGGATTATGAATTTCACGCCCAGGCCGAACTGCGCGTGGAAATGTCCCGTTGTAGTGCCCCATAGGATACGCTCACGCCCCGTCAGCGAGAGGATAATCCTGTCGGTCAGGTACGCATCGACCTCCAGCGTGACGGCCCCGCCATAGAGGAAACGGTCGCGGTGGCGGAGCGTAGAGCCGTCATAGAGCCGCCTTTCGCCCCGGTTCACACTCTCGTAACCGGCCAGCGCCGAGCCGCCGAGGTAGAAGAAAAAAGTCCTGGACGGGTCGGCGAGGAGCTTGTAATAGTAACCGCCCTCGGCCGTGAACTGCGCCACAGGGATACGTTCCGACTTGTAGGGGTAATAACGGTTCAGGAACTCCGCGCCGAACACCCACTTGTCGGCATTCTTCGCGTAGCGGCTCATGGCCAGCCCGAACCAGTAGCCCGTTTCGCTGCGGCTGTCGCGGGTATAGAAGCCGTCGGTCATGCCTCCCCGTATTTCCAGCCCGCGCATGGCGGGCAGGGCACGCTGGGCGTGCGCCCCGTCCGAAAGGAGGAGGCATAACCCCAGCGTGAGAATGAATATCGCCCGTTTCATATCACTTTACCTTTAACTCGTTGATAACACGTGCGCGCACCAGGTCGGCATTCTCCACCGTGAAAGTCTGGTGTCGCCCGCCCTGCTGCTCGTGCAGTTCCACGACCAGCTGCTTGTCGTCGGCCAGCGTGAACTTCGGGAGCGTGAAGACCATGCGCTCGGTACGCTTGCCGCCGATGACCTGCACGTTGTTGTACGCACGCACGGGCCATACGACCTGCTCCTGGATGGCCGTGCGTTTGGCCACCTTCTTGTCCGTAATCTTGAACGTCAGGTAGTCCACGTTGAAAGGCACGTTGGAGGAGTTTTTCAGTTGGAGGTGGAAATAAAGCAGGTCGTTATGCACGTAGATACCTTTGAGGAGGTATTGTACCCCGAAACGCTTGCAACCGATATGCTTGATCTCGCGGCGGTCATTCTTGTAAATGGACTGCATGATCAGTTTGACCAGCAGCGGAGATTCGCATCCCAACTCCTGCAAATAGATGTCCAGCGCATTATTGGGGCGGTTTACCGCCTCCCCGCCATGCAGGAAGTCCGCCATCTCGACCGACAGTTTCACCGGCTCGTCGGCATACTTGACATTGAAGCTGTAATAGGCCCCGTCCTCGGTAATGACCGAAAGGTTGCTCTCGCGCGAGAAATCACGCAGGGCCGCCTTTACACGCAGCACGTTTTCCGTGCCGTCGGCTTTCGCCGCCAGAAGATCCGAAGACCCCAGATCGACGTAACGGATGGCCGAGGGGAAAATCACATGCACGGTCTTGCTGAACGTCACCTCCAGCGCGTAGGGCGGGATAACCCGGTTGAAAGTCAGCGGACGGGTAAGACCGTCGTACAAATCGCCCGTGGAGGGCTTTTCCTGCGCGTGGACAGCGAACATGCACCCGATAAAAGCGAGTGCCAGAAGAATCTTTTTCATACTCGATAAATTTTTGATTGTTGACAAAAATGGATTTTTTCAGTGGTGTACGGAAGTACGTCGTTTGTACCCTTATTGAAGGGGCGGGAGCAGCAGGACGCTATAACCGGCCTTGAGCGTGACCTTGACCGAGCGCATCTTCTTGCTCACGTATTGCGACACGCCCTGGATGGCGCTGCGCCCCAGGTCGGAGAGCAGTTGCGAACCGGCATCGTCCGTGATCGTGATACTGCTGCCCATGCCCGCGCCCATATTGGCGGCGATCTCCTTCACGGCATTGAGTTCTTCCGACCCCGGCACGGGAATACCCTCGTTGCCGTTCGTGTCATAGACCGACAGATCGACCGGAACGACCGCCCCGCCGTGCTGGACAGCGCTGACCTTGACCGTCAGCCGTTCGCCGTTGATCCTCGCCGCCCCCGTTACGGGCGTACCCGAGGGGATGAGCAGATCTCCCGCCATCATCGGTTCCAACAGACGGAAAGTAACCTCCCCGCCATCGGTGAGCGTCACGGTTTTCTGCACGGCGGCACGGATACTGTTGCGCTCAGGCTCGCGAAGGTCGCTCCCCACCGTGTTGAACCCCCAGTTCCGGGGCTTGACGAACTCACGGGCGAAGACCGAATCGGGCAGCGGGGCGGCGAGCAGCGACACGATGTTACGGCGCACCTGGCGCACGGGCTGCACGGAAGCCTTGCCGGAAACGGAGGCTTTCTGACGCGGGGCTTCAGGGGCTTGACCGCCATTCATGTAGCGGGCGGCGATCTCGTAGGACTTCTCCAGCAGCGCCACCTGCTCCTCCTGGGCCGTTTTCTGCGCCTGCTGTTCTTCCAGGCGGCGTTCCAGTTCCTCGATGCGGGCCTGCATCTCGCGCTCTTCCCCCGTTTCACCGGCGGTGTCCTCGTAGAAACTGCCTAACTGGCGGTTGATGTCGGCATAGGCGGCACGGGAAGTCCGGAAAGCTCCCGACGAACCGCCGGCAGACTTATCCGGCACGGCAGCGGGCATGACGGGCTCTTCCTCCTCGCCCTCCATCCCGAACGCTAAATCCTGCAAGGAGCGCATCTTTTCCCGCTCCCTGCGCCGCATCTCCTCCTGCACGTAGGCATCACGCTTGTCCGAGAGGATACCCTCCGATTCCGGGGTCGGCAGCTCCGTGTTGAAACCCGCCGAAGGCTCCTCCCGTTCTTTTTCGCCGGGGGAGAAGATCAGCCACATGCACCCGGCAAAGGCCAGGAAAAAGAGCGGGAAGACCACCATCTTCTTCCGCATCTGTATCTGCCGGGGCGTGAGTTCCTTTTTCCCCGCCTCCGGCTGTTTATTCTGTTTTTCGTTCGTCGTCATAATTGAAATCTTTTAGATGTTTTACACTGTCGGCCTCCTGCCGTTGTCTTAATTCCAGTTCCAGCCGCTCGATATGCCGTATCTGCATCCGTTCCCCGGCTCCCTTGCCGAAGCGGTAGATGGAAGACACGGTAAAGTAGAGCGACAAGACGGAAAAGAACAAGAGCAGCGTGAGGATCACGATAATCCGCTTATCGGGCGAGAGCGCCCCGCAAGCGCGGCGCAGGTGGTCTTCGACCCACTCCCCGAAAGCCTTTATTCTCTTCTTTGCCATAGCCTTATCTTTTTAATGTACGTAAATCGCGGTTCTCCAGAATCTCGAATTTCTCCATGATGAAACCCTGCGGGTTATTGTCCGAACGCCCCGAGTTGATCAGCTCGCAGCGCGTGACCAGCGAACGCTCGGTGATGTTGCTCTCGCGGACAATCATTTGCCGGGCATAGGTCATGGCCCGGTAGGGATAGGCGTTGAAGTCGCACACCACGGAGTCCACCTCGATACGCTGGCTGATGTTCCCCGACACCACACGGTTGTAGTAACCTTTCTCCTGCATGTCCTGGTAATAGGCGAAGGCGCTCTTATCGACCAGGAACAGCGCGCGGTTGATGTTGCTCTCGATGGCCGCACGGTCGGGCGAGAGGGTGAAGAACAACTCGTGAAAACGCCGGATATGTTCGCGCGCCTCCACGGGGCGGTTCTGGCTCAAATCCTGCGAGAGCGCCAGCATCAGCGACTTGCCCCCGTCCAGGACGTAGATCTTCTCGCGCTGCTTTTCGGCGAAACGGAAGCTCGCGACCACGCTGAACACGGATACCAGCGCGCACAGGCAGAGGAACACGATACCGAAAAGCCGAATCTGCCTGAAACTTGTTTCGATGTTTTTTAATGACTTGAATTCCATTGTCCAAATTGTTATGAATGATTATTGTTACCTTGTGTTGCCAGGTTGCGCCCGTTGGGGGCACTGCCCGAAGCCGGGCCACCGCCGCCGTTACCGGAGGAGGAACCGCCACCGCCGCGACGCCCGAACGTGCGGCCGATCATGTTGCCGGCGATACCGCCCGCGACACCCGTGGCGAATGCCCCGGCCTTGTTGATACCGCCCATAGCCCCGCCGGCTCCGCCCGACTGGATCACCCACTCGGCAACGGTGGGGATCGTGAAATAGCCTATGATACCTATAATCAAAAAGATAATATAGACACCGCTGCCGCTGTCGGGAATGTAGTTGGGGTCTTGCAGGGCCAGGACGTCCGCCTGGAGCATCAACGTCTGGATCTTGGCCAGCACCGCGGAGAACAGGTCGGCGATGGGAAGCCAAAGGTACACACTGATATAGCGGGAAATCCAGCTCGCGAGCGTCGAGTGGAAGCCGTCGTAAATGGAGAGGGCGAACGACAAGGGCCCCAGAATCGACAGCACGACTAAAAAGAATGTCCGCAGCGTGTCGATGGTAAGCCCCGCGGCGTTGAACAACAACTCGAAGAAGTCCCGGACAAGCTGCCGGAAACCGGCCTTGATGTCGTACCACGTGCGTTCGGCCCACATGCTGATAATCTCGCCCAAGTCCGTGATACCCATATCCGCAAGCCGTTGTTCATACACCTCGTCGTCCACTAACCAAGCCTTGCCCTCGCGCCTGCGGGCCTCGGCTTCCAAATCGTCCTTCTGTTGCTGGTATGCCTGCAAATCCAACGTCTGCCCCTCCAGTATGGCGTGCGTGCCCTGCACCACGGGCGACATCACGGCGTTGATCGTCCCCAGAACCACGGTGGGAAAGAACATCACGCACAAGCCGATGGCGAAAGGCCGCAGGAGCGGGAACACGTCGATAGGCTCCGCATTGGCCAGTGCCTTCCATACCCGGTAAGCCACGTAAAAGAGCGCACCCAGGCCGGCGATACCTTTCGCCACCCCGATCATGTCGCCGCATAGCGGCATCATCTCCTGATACAGGTTCCGGAGAACCTGGTGTAAATTGTCGAAATCCATGACTGCCTCCGTTTTCAGGTTACCAATATCTGTCGTTCGGGTTCCCGTAAAGTGCCAGCACCCGGTGCGCGTCGCCCTTTTCGCGGCTGCGGATGAAGGACACGGAGATGGTCTTGCGCGTGTAATAGCGCGTGAGGTTGCGGTACTCCAGCATCTTCGTGTAAACCTGATCCACCACGTCCATCCGCTCCTTGTCCGAGAGCGAGAGGCCGTTGCCGCCGGTTATGACCGTCTTGAGTTCCGCCACCAGCGCACCGCCCTCCTCCAGCAACCGGGCGTAACCCGCCGAGATCGCCGCCAGCTCGTCCACCGTGAAGTTCGGGTCTGAAACCATACGGTTGAATCCCGAGGTGTAGATTTCCGTGATCTCGCTGACCATTTCGAGCGTCAGCTTCACCTTCCGGGCATCCTTGATGATGTTATGCACCGATTTGAGGGCGTCGTAGTAAGCCTTGCTCTGGTTATAAATCTTGATACTCTCTTGCAGCGACTTGACCATGTTGGTCGCCGTGGTCGAGCTTTGAACCGCGCTCTTGATGTTCTGAACGAGGTTCGACGGGTCGATGACCGTCCACTGCGCTTTTGCCTGGTACGTGAAGCAAAGAAGCCCCACGAACAGCGTTAAAATCAATCGTTTCATCCTTTTCATTATTTAATTCGTGAATACTTGGGCGGTCATTCCGACGCCCGGTAATAATCCCCGTAGGCGGAGAGCTGGAGCACCTCGCGCCCCGCATCGTAGGCCAGGGCGACATACCCGTAGAGGTCGAAGTAACGGATACCTCCCCAATACTTCCTCACGGGACGGGAGAAGCGTGTCCCGTCCTTGTAGGACACCTCCACGTAAAAACCGCCGCCCCGGCGTCCCGGGTTGCGGTAGATGCGAACCCGGGGAGAACCCGAGCGGCTTTCCCACTCGCCCGCCACCTCGTACAGCGCGAAGTCCAAACGCGCCGCCGTGGGGTCTGATCCGATACACTTGCGATACATGGCCTGCCCTCCCTTTAACGTTTGCCCTCGGCGAGCTGCCTGATCGCCAGTTCCATATCACCGCCCAGCTCGCCGGCAAGCCGCTGTACCTCCACTTTCTCCGTTTCCTCGGTCGTGTAGGCCAGGTACTCCGGGACGCTGACCTCCGTGGCATAGACCGCCGACTGAACGCCGCCCAGACCGATCCAGACCTCCTTGTATTTACGGGAAGGGTCGTTGGACTGGTTGATCGAGAGAATCTGCGCCTTCTCCTTGTCGGTCAGCCCCAACAAGGACTGAATCGCGTCGAAACGGTTCATGAACTTGCGCTGGTCGAGCAGGATCTTGCAGTCCGAGTTGTTGATGATCGCCTCCTTGACCACCGGGCTGGAAATGATGTCCTCGACCTCCTGCGTCACAACGATGGCCTCACCGTAGTATTTGCGGACGGTTTTATACATATAACGCAGATATTCAGCCATATTAGCCGTAGAGAGCGCCTTCCAGGCCTCCTCGACGATGAGCTGTTTGCGTACCCCCTTGAGCCGTCTCATCTTGTTTATGAAAGCCTCCATGATGATGATGGTGACCACGGGAAAAAGCTCCTTGTTTTCCTTGATGGAATCCACCTCGAAGACCACGAAGCGCTTCGAGAGCAGGTCGATGTTGGCCCGGGAGTTCAGAAGGAAGTCGTAGCGTCCGCCCTTATAATACTGCCGCAGGGTGATGAGCATGTTGTCGATGTTGAAATCCTCGCGGCTGACCCGGATCTCCCGCTCCTCCAGCTCGCGGCGGTAGTCGTCCCGCAGGTACTCGTAGAAACTGTCAAAACACGGCACGATATTCCGGTCGGCGCGGATACGCTCGATATAGGCGTTCACGGCACTGCCCAGCTCGCCGCTCTCGGTCTTCGTGATCTTGTCGTCCTCGGTTTTCCAGAGTGTCAGCAGCAGCGTCTTGATGCTGTCCTTCTTCTCCACGTCGAAATAGTAGTCGTCGGTGTAGAACGGGTTGAAACTGATGGGATGTTCCTCGGTATAGGTAAAATACACGCCGTCCTCACCTTTGGTCTTACGCCGGATCAGCTCGCAAAGACCCTGGTAGCTGTTACCGGTATCCACCAGCACGACATGCGTGCCCTGCTCCCAGTATTGGCGGACTAAATGATTCATAAAGAATGACTTGCCTGACCCCGAGCCGCCTAACACGAATTTATTCCTATTCGTAATGATCCCTTTTTTCATCGGTTCGTCCGAGATGTCCAGGTGCAGGGGCCTGCCGCTTACGCGGTCGCACAGCTTGATGCCGAAAGGGCTGGACGAGGATTTATAGTTGGTTTCCTCCGTGAAGAAACAGACCGCGGGCTCGATGAACGTGTAGAACGATTCCTCGGCGGGGAAATCCCCCGCGTTGCCCGGCATACCCGCCCAGTAGAGCGTGGCGGCGTCCACGGTGTTGTGGCGCGGGCGGCACTCCATCAGAGCGAGCTGGCTGCCCACATCATTGCGGATATGCCGGAGCTCCTGCACGTCGTCCGACCAGGCCAGCACGTTGAAATGGGCCCGGACGGATTGAAGACCGAACGAGTGCGCCTCGTTGAGATACTGGTCGAT
>OJRT01001349.1_pt1 | contig 9804 bp, 6 predicted proteins | sample 1599281 | NCBI WGS metagenome assembly OJRT01 (sample SAMN03922458, study PRJEB24848) | human gut metagenome | isolation source: stool sample | host: Homo sapiens | place: Germany | collected 2009-11 | reverse complement strand
ACGAGATCCTCTCTGGTCTCGTGGGCTCGGAGATGTGTATAAGAGACAGGCTGTGATGTGGGGACGCTCGCTATACCGCAATATCCAGCGTTTCGTACTGTTCCAGCTCACGATCAACTTCGCGGCGATCCTGATCTGCTTCGTCGGCGCGGTGTTCGGTACGGACATGCCGCTTACGGTGGTGCAGATCCTGTGGGTGAACATCATCATGGATACCTTCGCCGCGATGGCCATGGCCTCGCTGCCGCCGAACCCCGAGGTGATGCTCGAAAAACCCCGTCCGCGCAATGAATTCATCATTACGCGCGCCATGGCGCGCACGCTTTTCACGTGCGGCATTATCATGGTCGCGGTATTGCTGGGCATGCTGTTCTGGTGGACGATCACGACCGGCGGGCTGACCGTGCGCCAGCTGACGGTCTTCTTCTCGACGTTCGTATTCCTGCAATTCTGGAATATGTTCAACGCCAAGGGTTTCGAAACACGCCATTCGGTCTTTTCCTGCCTGCGCGGGTGCCGTGAATTCTTCCTGATCCTGTTGGCCATCGCCGTGGGGCAGGTGCTCATCGTCGAATTCGGCGGCGAGGTTTTCCGAACCGAACCGCTGGCATGGCGGGAGTGGGCAGTCATCATCGGCAGTACGTCGCTGATTGCAATCGGCGGCGAGATCGTCCGGGCCATAGGCCGCAGGCGTTAAACGGATGCTCTGCCGCTCTTGCCGCAACTGAGGCTGACAGGGCCGTAAGCACTATGTTCTGAGTACTCAAACCTCGAAAAATGGAAGCGAATCTCCTTCAACAGAAGATTCGCTTTTTTGTTTTGGATATTTTTGTGTTTCGCGGAAAAAACGTATATCTATCCTGTGATCTGTCAGGATTGCACACATACGACCATGTGCCGAAAACCGGCTTATCTGTGAAAACCGTGGCGCGGAATATTTGGGTGCAGGAACGTAAAGTAATGGCGAAAAATGAAGAGACCGAAAATGATTCTCATTTTCGGTCTCTATTATAGAAAATTAATTTACAGGACGCCCTGTTCGACCATCGACTTGGCAACCTTCATGAAACCGGCGATATTGGCGCCCTTCATGTAGTTGATGATATAACCCTCCTCGGTGCCGTATTCCAGGCAGGCGTGGTGGATCGACGACATGATGTGGTGCAGCCGCGCGTCGACCTCCTCGGCCGTCCAGTTGTATTTCATCGAGTTCTGGCTCATCTCCAATCCCGACGTGGCGACGCCGCCGGCGTTGACCGCCTTGCCCGGGCCGTAGGGGATCTTCGCCGCGATGAAGGCGTCGATCGCCTCGGGGCGGCAGCCCATGTTCGAGACCTCGGCCACGACCTTCACTCCGTTGGCGATCAGTTGCTCGGCATCCTCGCCGTCGAGCTCGTTCTGCGTGGCGCACGGCATGGCGATGTCGACCTTGACTTCCCACGGCTTCTTGCCCGCAAAGAACTGGGATCCGGGGAATTTCTTGGCGTAGGGTTCCACGACGTCGTTGTTCGATGCGCGCAGTTCGAGCATATAGGCGATCTTTTCGGCGTCGAGGCCTGTGGGATCGTAGATGTAGCCGTCGGGGCCCGAAATCGTCACCACCTTGGCGCCCAGCTCCGTAGCCTTCGTCGCCGCGCCCCAGGCCACGTTGCCGAAGCCCGAGATGGCGATGGTCTGGCCCTTGATGTCCATGCCGGCTTTTTCGAGCATCTGGCGCAGGAAATAAACGGCACCGAACCCCGTGGCCTCGGGACGGATCAGCGAACCGCCGTAGGTCATGCCCTTGCCGGTCAGTACGCCCGTGTTCTCGCGTGCCAGTTTACGGTACATGCCGTAGAGGTATCCGATTTCGCGGCCGCCCACGCCGATGTCGCCCGCCGGGACGTCGGTCTCGGGGCCGATATGGCGCCACAGCTCGACCATGAAGGCCTGGCAGAAACGCATCACCTCACGGTCGGATTTGCCCTTGGGGTTGAAATCCGAGCCGCCTTTCGCACCGCCCATGGGCAGCGTCGTCAGCGCATTCTTGAAAATCTGTTCGAAACCGAGGAATTTCAGGATCGAGGGATTCACCGAGGGGTGGAAACGCAGGCCGCCCTTGTAGGGGCCTATTGCGTTATTGAACTGGATACGGTATCCGATGTTGACCTGGACATCGCCCTTGTCATCGACCCAGACCACCTTGAAGGTGAAGATACGGTCAGGCTCCACGATGCGTTCTGCAATGCGGTTGGCCTCGAATTCCGGATGCTGGTTGTAAGCCTCCTCTACCGTCATGAGAACTTCGCGCACGGCTTGCAGGTATTCGCTTTCGCCGGGGTGCTTGCGCTCAAGTTCCGCCATCAATTTGTTTACGTCCATATTGCCTGAAGTTTTAAAAGGTTGTTTCTTTATTACAAATATAATATTATTTCTTATAAATTGTAACTTCGGGGCGAATTTTTCCGCGGAATTATTATTTATCGCCCTCTTCCTTGACGATACCCTTGTTCGAGCGCCCGTCGATGCAGACCCACAGGGGTTTTTCGAAGCGCACCTGCCGCAGGAACGTCCCTTCGTAGACCGCGCGGCGGCCGTCGAGTTCCCCTTCGCGGAAAATACCGTCGCCGCGGAAGGGGTTGATCGTCAGGTAACCCACGCCCAGCGAGGTGACGTTCTGGAAAAAATGCGTGCCCTGCGACGGTTCCACCTCGAACTTCTCGATGCCGCATTCGACGATCACCTTTGCCTCCGAGATGTGGTTCCATTTCACGGGGACGCCCAGGAACGGGTCGGAAGAGCCCCAGCGGCCGGGGCCGACGAGGATGTAGGAGCGTTTTTCATCCTGCATACGGTTGTTGAATTCGAGCAGTTCTTCGGCGATCTTTTCGGTCGAGAGCGAGTCGAACGTGTCGCCCTTGATGTAGATGATGTCCGCGATGTCGCCCATCATGCCGATCCCGAGGGCGTTCTCGCCGTATATCAACGCGTCGGAGACATCCACCTTGCTCCAGTCGATCGGGCGGTTGTCCTGGTTGTCGATGATCGGGCGGATCTGGAGCAGGTTGAATATCTGTTGCTGTCCGGCCTGTACGTCCATGTTGACTGCGAATTCGACCTCTACGGGGCAACGCATCTCCTCGGCTCCCAGCCTCAGGATGTCGCTGATGATCTCTGCGAGCGGGAAGGTGTTGTACTTCAGTATGTTGTTGAACGTGATGACTTTGCGCCCCCGGTCGAACGGGCTGTCCGAGATGCGTTCGTTCTCGCGATCCCATACCGAGCAGACGAACCGCGCGTTGCGCAGGCCGGCGATCCGGGCGATGTCCAGCCTGTGCAGATTCACCGCGTCGTCGATCGACGTGCGGAATTCTTCGGGCTTGAGGCTGAGTGCCAGCACTTCGTTCTGTGTGTCGCGCAGCGCCAGTTCGGGGGTCGAGGTCTGGAGTACCTTCTGCGGGTAGCGGGGCGAGAAGCGCAGCGTACGGCCGCCGTCGACGACCAGTTTGCCCAGCCCCATGGCGATGTTGCAGACGCCGTCGGCCGGGGCCTCGTCGCCGATGGGGTAGTAGTTGATCGACCGGGCCACGCCCGAGAAGGTCGGGAAGAAGAGGCCGTCCTGCTCGGTGCCGCATACCTCCTGGATGATGACGGCCATTTTTTCCTCCGAGATCAGGTTTTGCGACGAGGAGAGGTAAGCCCTCGACGTGGCGAAATAGACCGAGGCGTAGACGCTCTTGACAGCCTTGAGCAGCAGTCGGAGCATCTGATCCCCGTTGTCCACGTAGGGGATCATGTAGGTGGAATAGATGCCTGCGAAGGGCTGGTAGTGCGAATCTTCCAACTTCGACGACGAACGTACGGCCAGCGGCGTGCGGACGGTCTGGATGTAGGCCTTCAGCTCCTGCTGCAACCTGGCGGGCACCGTCGAACTGACGAATTCCGAGAGGATCTCCTCGTCCGAGAACTCCTGCGAAATGATGTATTTGAGGCCGTTGAGGCGGATGAAGTCGTCGAAATAGTCCGTGGCGATGACCACCGAGCGGGGGATCATGATGCGCACGTTGGCGTGCTTGTCGTAGAGCCGGTGCTTGAGGATCATCGAATTCATGAAGGCCAGCCCGCGGGCCTTGCCGCCGAGCGAGCCCTCGCCGATGCGTGCGAAGGCCACCGCGTCGCTGTAAGTTTCCGGGTCGAAACGCGCCACTACGCCCTGGCCGAGCAGCGTGCGGTAATCCTTGATGAGGTTGACGATGCGCTGGCGATGTTCCTGGGTCGAAGCGAACTGGCTCTTGTTGCCCCGGCGGATCGCCGCCGCCAGCGGGAACAGCCCCCGGGAATAGAGCCATTTCGAAAGGTGGTTTTGCGACGTGTGATATTCGAATGCCTTGTCGGGGATCGTGGCGATCATTTCCTGCATCTGCACCAGGTCTTTGGCCTTGCCGATGACGGCACCCGTGTCGGGGTCTTTGAAGAGGAATTCGCCGAAGGCAAACTCCTTGTCGATATATTCGTGCAACTGCGTGAGCAGCGTTTTGGAATTCTTGGCGATGAACCCCGCCCCGAGCTGGCGGGCCTGTACCTCGAACTCGGTCTGCGACGATTGCAGCAGGACGGGCATCAGCGGGTTGTCGGCCTTGATGCGGCGGCAGAGGTCGATGCCCGCGTCGCGTTTCTCGCTCTCGGGCGGGTCGTTGCGGTGCAACACGAACCCTACGTCGGAGATCACGCCCAGGATGTTCTTCTTGTAACGGTCGTAGAGTTCCACGGCCTCCTCGTAATTGGTGGCCAGCAGGATTTTCGGCCGGGCACGCTTGCGCAGAATCTGCTGTTGCTCGTTGAAGGCGTCCTTGAGGAATTCGGTGTTCTGCAGCAGGATCAGCTTGTAGAGCTCGGGCAGGTAGGTCGAGTAGAAACGTATCGAGTCCTCGACGAGCAGGATGGCCTGCACGCCGCCGTCGGTGATGTCCTCCTCGGCGTTCATTTTATCCTCGACCAGCTTGATGATGGCCATGATCAGGTCGGTATTGCCGTGCCAGCCGAAGATGTAGTCGAGCCCCGAGCGATCTTGCTCCTCCAAACGGCGGTAGATGTCCTTCGAGAAGGAGGTGAGCAGCGCGACCGGGATCTGGGCGTGGCGTTCCTTGACGATCTTGGCAAACGAGAATACGTCCAGTTCCCCGACGTTGTACATCGTCAGGATGAAGTCGAACGAGTCGTCGCGGCCGAGCAGCTCCAACGCTTCGCGTGTGGAGCTCACGCGCGTGAACGACGGCGGGTTCGACATGTTCAGGTCGAGGTATTCCTGGTTGATCTGCGATTCGATGTGTCCGTCCTCCTCGAGGATATACCCGTCGTAGCTGCAGCAGACCAGCAGGATCTTGTGGATTCGGTATTTCATGAACCGGTACTGGGCCTTGTTCCCGTCCGGCAGGTATTCTTCGAGGTTCTTGTTCATCGCGACTTCGTTTATTTCAACAAAAATAGGAAAAAATCGCCAACCGGTAAAAAGAAACTTTCCGCCGGCAGGTATTGCCGGCGGACGAGGGGTGTTGCCGGGGGCGTCCGGGTTCAGACCCTGGCGCTGAAAACCATGTGGCGCCAGAGGTAGGGTATGCGTCCGGCGCCCGTAAAGACCAGATGATGGTATCCCGCCTCCCTGAGCAGGATGGCGAGTGTCCGGCGCGACCAGAACTTGATGTGGCCGCCTTCCCACAGGGCGCTCAGGTGATAATCCATTTTGTTGGCCAAGGCGATGGTGAGGTTCTTCAGGTAGCCGTGGTAGGGCGTGGTGACGATGAACTGGCCTCCGCCGCTGGCTTCGAGGATGCTGCGGATGAACAATACGAATGCCCGCGGTTGGTAGAGGTGTTCGATGACTTCCATCGAAATCACTGTTTTGAAGGGAATGCCGCGCAGTTCGGGCGGGAGTTCGCCCGAGGTTACATCACAGACGAAAAACCGGTTCGAATTTCCCCCTCCCTTCATCCTGTTGGCGATCGCTATGCCTTGTTCGGATGCGTCGATGCCGTAGACGCAATAGCCTTTCCCAGCCAGGTAATTGGCGAAGTAACCGTTTCCGCAGCCTACATCCAGAATCGGCGAACCGTCCGTGGGCAGTAACCGCTCGATGTATTTGCCGAGCAGTTTGTGGTAGAACATCGGCTGGGCGTCGCGCCATCCGAATTCATTGTAGCTGGATGTCGTCATGGTGTAGTGGGATTTGAAGACGCAATAACAAACAAATGTAGGCATATTTTTCATCGCGCGCAAGCGGAACGGGGTTTATTTACAGGGGCTTTCTTTTGCTTGTCAGCGACTTTCCGGCAGGGCCTGCGCGATTTTCGTTTTTTATTTCTATCTTTGTTCTGATAAAAAAACGATTCGCAATGAATACGGACAAATATATCCTTCAGGAAGTCACTACCTCCGCACAGGAGCGCGAATGGCTCGATTTACCCAAGAAGATTTACAAGGGCAACCGCAACTGGGTCTGCCCGCTGGATCAGGACATAACCGAGGTCTTCGATCCGGCACGAAACGAACTTTTCGCCGACGGTGAAGCCGTCCGCTGGGTGGTGCGCAACAAGGCCGGCGAGGTCGTGGGGCGTATCGCGGCGTTTTACAACCGCGAAAAGGCGGCCATCGAGGAACAGCCCACGGGCGGCTGCGGCTTCTTCGAGGCGATCGACGACCAGCAGGTCGCCGACATGATGTTCGATGCTTCGCGCATGTGGCTCGCCAGCCGCGGCATGGAGGCGATGGACGGGCCGATCAACTTCGGGCAGCGGCGCGACTGGTGGGGACTGCTGGTCGAAGGCTACGAATTCCAGCCGCTCTACAAGAATCCCTATAACCCGCCTTATTATAAGGAGCTGTTCGAGAATTACGGCTTCAAAAACTATTTCAACCAGCACAGCTTTATCTGGCGTGCCAATGTCTCGGAGGCCAGCGAACGGATTTTCGACCGCGCCGAAAGGCTCCTCTCTACGCCGGGGTATCATGTCGAGAATATCGACATGAACAACCTGGAGGACGCCGCCGAGAATTTCCGGCTGGTTTACAACAAGGCGTGGGCGCTCTTTTCGGGTGTCAGACCCATGGCGCAGGAGGAGGCGATGCAGATGATGAAGGCCATGAAGCCGATTATCGACCCCGACATCATCTTTTTCGCCTATTTCAACGACGAACCGATCGGATTCTTCATCACCGTGCCCGACCTGAACCGCATCATCGGGAAGTTCAACGGCAAATTCGGGCTGATCCAGAAGCTCCGCCTGATGTGGGAGCTGAAAGTCCGCAAATCCTGCGACCGTATCTTCGGCATCATCTTCGGCATCGCCCCCGAATTCCACGGCAAGGGTGTGGAGTCGGCCATCATGGCGCGTTACTGGCACTTCATGATGGAGACGCAGAGCCGCTACAAGACACTCGAGCTGGCCTGGATCGGCGATTTCAACCCCGTAATGAATCGTATGATCGAGACTTATGTCTGCGCTACGCGCCATAAGATACACACCACCTACCGTTACCTCTTCGACCGGACGAAGGAGTTCCACCGCTGTCCGCGCCTGGGGGTGAAACGCCGCGAGTAAAACCTAAAACCGTACCTATATGAAAACCACAGCATTTACCAAGTACCACATTGCCGCGGGGGCCAAGATGGCCGAATTCGCGGGATATAATATGCCGATCGAGTTCACGGGGATCAACGACGAGCACATGGCCGTACGCAACGGCGCCGGTGTCTTCGACGTGAGCCACATGGGCGAAATCTGGGTCAAGGGCCCCAAGGCGCTTGACCTGCTGCAGCGCATCACCACCAACGACGTGTCGAAACTCTTCGACGGCAAGGTGCAGTATTCGTGTATGCCCAACGGGCACGGCGGCATCGTGGACGACATCCTCGTCTACCGTGTCGATGCCGAAACCTATATGCTCTGTGTCAACGCCGCCAATATCGAAAAGGACTGGAAGCACATCTGCGAGCAGGGCCGGGCGTTCGGCATGGAGGCCGGCCACGGCAAGGAGCTTTACAACGCTTCGGACGAAATCTGCCAGCTGGCCGTACAGGGGCCCCTGGCGATGAAGGTCGTGCAGAAAATGTGCGCGGAGCCGGTCGAGGATATGGAATACTATACCTTTAAAAAGATGAAGGTCGCCGGCTGTGATGCCATCCTTTCGATTACGGGTTATACCGGATCGGGCGGCTGCGAGATCTATGCGGCCAACGAGGACGGCGACAAACTCTGGAAGGCGCTCTGGGAGGCCGGCGGGGAGTACGGGCTGAAGAACATCGGCCTCGGGGCCCGCGATACGCTGCGTCTGGAAAAAGGCTTCTGCCTCTACGGCAACGACATCGACGACACCACATCGCCCATCGAAGGCGGCCTGGGCTGGATTACCAAATTCGCCGAAGGAAAGGATTTCATCGACCGGGCGCTGATGGAAAAACAAAAGGCCGAGGGGGTTACGCGCAAGCTTGTCGGGTTCCGGATGATCGACCGCGGAATCCCGCGTCACGGTTACAAGATCGCTGCGGCCGGTGGCGGGGAGATCGGTCATGTTACGTCGGGTACGATGTCGCCCTGCCTGAAGGTTGGCTTCGGCCTGGGCTACGTGAAGCCCGAATATGCCCGCCCGGGCACGGAGGTCGCCGTCGTTATCCGCGAGAAACCCCTGCGCGCCGAGGTGGTGAGGATCCCGTTCGTTTAACCTGCCCGGCCGGATTGCACTCCGGCCTGCCCGGTTCGGGAATGTTTTGAAAATTAATGTAATTCTGTGATATGAAAGCAAAATACCTCGGACTCGACCTTTCGAGTCCCGTCGTGGTCAGCAGTTCGCCCTATACGGCGACTGTGGCCAATATCGGACAATGCGTAGCGAACGGCGCGGGCGCTGTCGTCCTGAAATCCATCTTCGAGGAGCAGATCATCCGTCATGCCGCCGCGCTGGACTATCCGTCGCAGGGCATGGGCGATTCGGGTGAATACCTCGAACGTTACCTCGGCGATGCGTATAAGGGTGAGTTTCTCAAACTCGTCTCCGATGCCCGTACGACAGGGGTACCCGTCATCGCCAGCATCAACTGCATCGCGGCGGATGACGGATGGACGGACTACGCCGTGGCCATGGAGGCTGCGGGGGCCGCAGCCCTGGAACTGAACATCTTCCTGCAACCGACCGCCCGCCACCGTACGGCGCAGGAGTTGGAGCAGGACTACGCCGATGTCGTGCGCCGCGTGGCGGCTGCCGTGAAGATCCCGGTGTCGGTGAAACTGCCGATGCGCCTGACCAATGTGCTTGCCGTCGCCGATTCTCTGCTGGCGCGCGGGGCGCGGGGTGTGGTGATGTTCAACCGCTTCTTCGAACCCGATATCGACGTGGAGCGCATGGCGTTCGTCAACGGCAACCCGTTCAGCGAACCTGCGGAATTGCGCAATGTCCTGCGCAGCGTGGCGCTTTGCTCTACGGCCCTGCCGCAGCTCGATGTCGCCGTATCGACGGGCGTGCACGACGGCGAGGCTGCCGTCAAGGCGCTGTTGTGCGGTGCTAATGCGGTGCAGGTCTGCTCGGCGATCCACGAGAAGGGCTTCGGGGTCATTGCCGACATCAACCGGTTCATCGACCAGTGGGCTGAGCGCCACGGTTTCGAATCCCTGGGCGAGTTCCGCGGCAGGATGGATTACGGCAACGCCGAAAGCGACGTGTACCAGCGCGTGCAGTATATGAAATATTTTCCGCACGACGCCGAATAGGCGCCGGCGCCTATTGGAGCGATACCCCGCAGGCTGTCTCTTATACACATCTGACGCTGCCGACGAA
>OJRT01001338.1_pt1 | contig 9840 bp, 15 predicted proteins | sample 1599281 | NCBI WGS metagenome assembly OJRT01 (sample SAMN03922458, study PRJEB24848) | human gut metagenome | isolation source: stool sample | host: Homo sapiens | place: Germany | collected 2009-11 | reverse complement strand
GGGTGAGGATTTCAACCCGCTCAAAAATGAGCAGGTTCGTACTGAGGGAAACAGGCAGGTAAGTCGTGAACTTACCGACCACCAACTTACAATCCCAATGGCAAAGGAGATCTGTATGTTGCAGAGAAGTGAAAAAGGAAAGCAGTTCCGTCAGTACTTCATAAGAGTTGAAGAAGCGTGGAACAGTCCCGAAATGATTATGAAAAGGGCTTTGGAAATTGCTAACGAAAAGGTGAAAGCTCTGCAAGTAAGTGTTTCACAGCTTACTGTTGATAAACAGATAATGCAACCGAAAGCTGATTACTTTGATGAACTCGTGGACAGAAATCTGCTGACAGGAATCAGAGAAACAGCTAAGGAACTTAAAGTCAAGCAAAATACATTTGTAAATTTCCTGCTTGATAAAAAGTATCTTTACAGAGATAAAAAGGGCAAGCTTATGCCGTATGCAAAGCCTATGGAGAACGGCTTGTTTGAAGTCAAGGAGTTTTCTAATGAGAAAACAGGTTTTTCAAGCACGCAGGTGTTTATTACACCTAAAGGAAAAGAAACGTTCAGGCTGTTATTGCTTTAATGTCACTTGCGGAGATGTTTGACTGTTCGGTTGACTATCTTCTCGGCAAGACAAGAAACCCGACGCCATATCCTAAGGCGTGAGGGGGCAGGTGATTAAAGAGGGGTGAGAGAAACGTGGAAAAGAAAATTACTGCTACTCCAAGAGGGTGTGACAGTGCCAGGATTGAACAGGTGATCGTAACAAGAGCCTTGAAAGGTGCAGGAACAGAAAATGACCCCTGTAGAGAGGTCATTCAGTATTGGACTCTTGACGGAAAATTGCTCTGCGAAAAGGATTAATCAAGCTTTTAAAAGGAGGTACAAGAATGAAACTGTACAAGGTAACGACGATAAGTGACTTTAATGTCAGAGAGGTGTTCACAGTTCATGCAGATAGCAAGCGTGAAGCTATCATGAAGGCATATGACACGAACATGGACGGAAATATCGTTGCAATCGAGGAGGTGGACTAAATGCTCAGAGTGATATCATCGGTAGAAGCGGTGGAACGGCTGAAAGCCGCAGGCTTCAACACCAACGTGAACAGGCTGAACGCAGGACTCAGACAGGGCGTGTATCCTTTTGGGTGCGCCATTAAGCTTAACGAGTATGTGTATGAGATATACTCAACGCTGCTTGACAAGTGGATAGCAGAGAGATCAGAAAGGACATGAGAAAATGATAGCCGTACTAGAGATAATCAGATGTGCCGCAGCGGTAGCGCTCTTGGTGGTGCTTACAATGTATGTAGCATACAGGTGGTATGTAAGCATAAAAGAAACTGCCTACGAGGAAGCAGAGGAGAGCATAAAGCGTGCAGTGAGAGAAGCAGGCAGACCCGTGGTCAAGGTCGAAGTTGAAATGAAAGGAAAGTGGTAATGAGCATTGTAGGAATACTGCTGATAACAATAGCCGTGCTTGCAGGGATAGATGTAGTGATGTATCTTGTGCTGAGCGTGGCGAATAGGCACTGGGAGAAACGTTTTGAGAAAGAGGAGGACGAAAACGATGATAGTGATGAGAGAGGTATTTAAGAGGGACAAGCCCCTTGATAACGGCAGTGGAGCGGTAAGCCTTTGCGTGTTCCATTCAAATGTCAAGCCTGACGAGTGCGGTGCGCTGACAGTAACGCCAACAAAGGACTACTGCCGCAGATGTGCATTCTACAAGACCCGTGAGGATTTCGACAGAGGGCTTGGCGATGCCGCAAGGTCGCTCCGTGAGAAAGGGCTTGAGCCTGTGAAGAAGATGGACTATGACGGCAAGCAGTATATGAGCGTAAGACCCATTGAAAAGGAGAATAAGGATGATAACAAAAGAGAAATTTGAAAAGGCGGTGGAGGTTTGCACTGACGGAAATATGAACTGCACACAATGTCCGCTTGGCCAAAGATTTTATAAATGTGGCGTATATTTTACCCGCTACCTTAAAGAAAATGAGCCTGCACCTGCGGCAACAGGCACAAGCTCGGAGGTATCTGCAAAAGAAGATACCGATAACATACAATTTAATGGTAGCACAAAAGAACAGATTTGTCAAGCATATGATACCGTAGACGAAGCCTGTACAGATATAATCGATATCTACGAAGGAATGCCGGCATGTGAGCGTAGAGCTTTTGATATCGGAGAAGTGTACGGAAAAATATGCAGCACAAGGGATAAGCTTGAAAATATGAGAGGAGCGAACTAAAATGTCAGTAAAAATAAACTCACTTGAATTTGAGAACGTAAAAAAGATAAAAGCCGTGCAGCTTGAGCCCGCAAAGAATGGACTTACTGTTATCGGCGGTAAGAACAGGCAGGGCAAGACCTCTGTCCTTGACGCTATCGCTTGGGCACTTGGGGGAGATAAGTACAAGCCGTCCTCTCCTCAGCGTGAGGGGTCTGTTGTCGAACCGCACTTGAAGATCACCCTCGATAACGGTATAGTAGTGGAGCGTTCGGGTAAGAACAGCTCCCTCAAAGTCACCGACAGCACCGGCAAAAAAGGCGGTCAACAGCTTTTGAACAGCTTCGTTGAGCAGTTTGCACTTGACCTGCCTAAGTTCATAAATCAGTCAAGCAAGGAAAAAGCTTCAACTCTGCTGAAAATAATCGGCGTGGGCGATACGCTCTATCAGCTTGAACATAAGGAACATTCCCTCTATGACCAGCGTACCGCTATTGGTAGGATAGCTGACCAGAAGTCTAAGTTCGCAAAGGAAATGCCTGTGTACGCAAACGTCCCTGCCGAGCCTGTTTCAGCTTCGGAGCTTATCAGACAGCAGCAGGATATACTTGCTCGCAACGGTGAAAATCAGCGTAAGCGTGATCAGAAAGAATACTACGAAAAACAGTTGGAGATTGCTAAGTCCGCCTATGAGCGTGCAAAAGCAAGCTATGAAGCGGCAGCGAACAACTTCAAGCTTGCAAGCCTTGACGCTCAAGACCTTGTGGACGAAAGCACAGCGGAGCTTGAAAAGAATATCTCAGATATCGAGGAACTGAACAAGAAGATAAGAGCAAACCTCGACAGGGAGAAAGCTGAGATAGACGCTGAGGACTACCGTTCACAGTATACATATCTCACTGAGCAGATAGAGGACGTAAGGCAGGCTAAAACTGACTTGCTCAAAAATGCCGACCTGCCCCTTGAGGGACTTTCCGTTGAGGACGGAGAACTGCTGTATAACGGGCATAAGTGGGACAGTATAAGCGGAGCAGAACAGCTTATCGTCGCTACCTCTATCGTGAGAAAGCTCAACCCTGACTGCGGTTTTGTCCTGCTGGACAAGCTTGAACAAATGGATACCGACACCCTTGATGACTTCGGCAAGTGGCTTGAAGAACAGGGCTTGCAGGCGATAGCCACAAGAGTTTCTACAGGTGACGAGTGCAGTATCATCATCGAGGACGGCAGGTCAATGGACAACGATAAGGACGAAAAATCAGAAACGAAAACTTGGAAAGCAGGTGCATTTTAATGTATGAGATAACATCAGGAGTTGTAAGCTCCGCACAGAAAGTCGTGATATATGGTCCTGAGGGCATAGGCAAATCCACTTTTGCGGCTCAGTTCCCCGACCCTGTATTTATTGATACTGAGGGCAGTACAAAGAAGCTGAACATCAGACGTTTCCCTAAGCCAACAAGCTGGGAAATGCTCAAAAACGAGGTAAAGGAAGCTATGAACGGCAGGCTTTGCAAGACCCTTGTCATTGATACATTTGATTGGGCTGAACAGCTTTGCATTGAAACGATCTGCTCGGCACATCAGAAGAAAGGCATTGAAGATTTCGGCTACGGCAACGGCTATGTTTACGAGAAAGAGGAGATAGGCAAGTTCCTTAATCTTTTGCAGGAGGTAGTTGACAGCGGTATCAACGTTGTGCTTACGGCTCACGCTCAGATGAGAAAGTTTGAACAGCCTGACGAGCTGGGCGCTTATGACCGCTGGGAACTGAAACTCGGCAAAAAGACCTCTTCTCAGATATCGCCTCTTGTGAAAGAATGGGCAGATATGGTGCTGTTTGCAAACTACAAAACATATGCAGTAGCTGTGGATAAGGACGGCAAGAAGTTCAAGGCTCAGGGCGGTGACCGTGTTATGTACACCACACATCACCCTTGCTGGGACGCTAAAAATCGTGACGGACTTCCGTCTGAAATGCCTTTTGAGTATAGTGGCATAGCTCACCTGTTTGCGTATACACAGCCTGCTGAAATGCCTAAGCCTGTGCCTGCACCGACAGTTCAGACAGCACAGCCTGCCACACGAAAATCGGACGAGCCTCTTACTGATCTCAGCGGCTTTGAGGACGTTGCACCACCACCTATCGTTATCCCCGAGGGCATACCGAAAGCACTTGCAGACCTTATGAGAGCCAACAACGTAAGCGAATCGGATATACGTCTTGTGGTATCTCAGAGAAACTATTTCCCTTATGATACTCCTATCACAAACTATCCTGACGACTTCGTGCAGGGCTGTCTGATAGGCGCTTGGGAGCAAATGCTGCCGCTTATCAGAGAAAATCAGAAAGTACCATTTTAAAAGGAGGACAACACTATGGATAATTTTATGGAATACGGCTGGGAAGATGAGATAGTCAACGAGGGTGGGGACTTTGTCCTGCTCCCTGAGGGTGACTATGACTTCACCGTTGCAAAGTACGAACGTGCAAGACACGAGGGGTCGGCAAAAGTGCCGCCCTGCAATATGGCAAAGGTCACATTCACCATTTGGGGTGCAGAGGACAGCGTGGAGATAACAGAGAACTTCTTCCTTTGCAACAAGTTTGAGTGGAAACTCTCAGCACTTTTCTTGGCTCTCGGTCTGAAAAAACACGGTGAACCGCTGAAAATGAACTGGAACGCTATCACAGGCAAAAAGGGCAAGTGTCACGTCTACGTTGACAACTACAAGAACAAGGACGGTGAGGATAGGCAGTCCAACAAGATAAAGAAGCTCTATGCCTATGACGAGAATGTGACTACTGTTCAGCCTGCTCAGACGCAGACACCACAGTATAGTCAGCCTGCTCAGACAGGTGGCTGGAAAGCCGGTGCGTTCTGATGATGAATTTAAGACCATATCAAAACGAGGCTAAGCTTGCTATACTCGAACAATGGTCTGAGGGAATAAATAAGGTCCTTGCAGTTCTGCCCACAGGAACGGGAAAGACAATACTTTTCTCGGCTGTTACGGAAGAATGTGTGCGGCAGGGTAAGCGTGTGCTTATCCTTGCCCACAGGGGCGAGCTGCTCGACCAGGCGGCGGACAAGCTTATGAAGTCAACAGGGCTTGGCTGTGCCACCGAAAAAGCAGAGCAAAGCTGTTTAGGTTCTTGGTATCGTGTGGTAGTAGGCTCAGTTCAGACTCTTATGCGAGAGAAAAGGCTCAAAGGCTTTTCGGAAAATTACTTCAATACCATTATCATTGACGAGGCTCATCACGCTATCTCAGACGGCTATCAGAGAGTGCTTGACCATTTTCCAAAGGCTCAGGTACTTGGTGTGACGGCTACACCTGACAGGGGCGATATGAAGAACTTAGGCTCGGTGTTTGACAGCCTTGCATATGAATACACCCTGCCGCAGGCTATCAAAGAGGGCTATCTTTCACCTATCAAGGCTATCACCATACCGCTGAAACTTGACCTTTCAGGAGTATCAACTCAGGCAGGAGATTTCAAGGCAAGTGATATCGACACGGCACTTGACCCATATCTTTATCAGATAGCTGATGAAATGCTTAAATACTGTAAGGAACGCAAGACAGTTGTATTCCTGCCGCTTGTTAAGACCTCTCAGAAGTTTCGTGATATCCTTATCAGCAAAGGGTTCAACGCCGCTGAGGTCAACGGAGAAAGCACAGACAGAGCGGAGATACTTGAAGCTTTCGACAAGGGCGAATACAACGTGCTGTGCAACTCAATGCTCCTCACAGAGGGCTGGGACTGTCCGTCAGTTGACTGCGTTATCGTGCTAAGACCGACAAAGGTGCGTGGGCTTTACTGTCAAATGGTAGGCAGAGGCACAAGACTTTGCGAGGGAAAGACAGAGCTTTTACTGCTGGATTTCCTATGGCACACAGAACGCCACGAGCTTTGCAGACCTGCACACCTTATCTGTCAGAATGAAGAGGTCGCTGAGAAAATGACCGAAAACCTTGCCAATGAGGCAGGCTGTGCAGTGGATATCGAAGAGGCAGAAAAACAGGCAAGCGAGGACGTTGTGGCACAGCGTGAAGAGTCTCTGGCAAAGCAGCTCAAAGAAATGAAAACACGCAAGCGAAAGCTCGTTGACCCATTGCAATATGAAATGTCAATACAGGCTGAGGACTTGTCCTCTTACGTTCCTGCTTTTGGCTGGGAGTGTGCTCCTGCTACCGACAAGCAGAAAGCAAAGCTTGAAAAGCTGGGCATTTTCCCTGACGATATAGACAACGCAGGCAAGGCAAAGCTTATCCTTGACCGCCTTGAAAAACGCCGCAATGCAGGACTTACCACTCCAAAGCAAATAAGGCTGCTTGAAAGCAAGGGCTTTGAGCACGTTGGCTCTTGGAACTTTGACAGTGCAAGCAGGTTGATAGCCCGTATCTCTGCCAATGGTTGGAGAGTGCCGAGAGATATCGACCCGAAAACATACACACCTGAGAACTAAGGAGAAGTGAATGGATAACACAAATTTGCTTAAAATGCTTGAATACATAGACCCTGCAAGCTGTGATTATCAGGAATGGGTCAATGTGGGAATGGCTCTCAAGCACGAGGGCTATTCCGTGAACGATTGGGACAGTTGGTCGAGGTCAGACAGCCGTTATCACAGCGGTGAATGCGAACACAAGTGGCAAGGCTTTAACGGCAATGCCCAGCCCGTGACCGCAGGAACTATCGTGCAAATGGCAAAGGAAAGAGGATACAGCCCCCATGAGTTTAAGGCATACGATTGGGACGGCGAGATAGTTGCAGAAGAAAGCAGCCCCCTTGTAAACGGCGGTGAGGGCATACCGATCACCGAGCCTGCCCAATGGGATCCTGTCAAGGAGATAGTCACATATCTTGAAACACTCTTTGAGGCAGGAGAGAACGTGGGCTATGTTACGCAAACGTGGGAAACAGAAAAGGACGGCAAGACCAAGTATCTGCCTACAAAGGGCTGCTGTGACAGGACGGCAGGGGAGCTTATCAAGAGGCTTGGCGAATGTAACGGCGATATAGGTGCGGTGTTTGGCGACTACAAGGAAGAAGCCGGAGCGTGGATCCGCTTCAATCCTCTTGACGGCAAGGGCGTAAAGAACGAGAATGTAACAGACTACCGCTATGCTCTTGTTGAAAGCGACAGTATGCCTATAGAACAGCAGAATGCTGTGATGAGAGAGCTTGAACTTCCTATCGCTGTGCTTGTATACAGCGGTGGAAAGAGCGTTCACGCTATCGTCAAGATAGACGCTCCCAACTATGATGAATACCGCAGGCGTGTTGATTTTCTTTACAAGGTCTGCAAGGAAAGTGGTCTTGACATAGATAAACAAAACCGCAATCCCTCACGTCTTAGCCGTATGCCAGGCGTAATGAGAAACGGCAAGAAACAGTTCATCATTGACAAGAACATAGGAAAAGAAAGCTTTTCGGAATGGAAAGATTACATAGAGAGTATCAATGATGATCTCCCCGACCCTGAGAGCCTGAGTGCTGAGTGGGACAACCTGCCTGAGCTTGCACCACCACTTATTGACGGTGTTCTCAGACAGGGTCACAAAATGCTCATTGCAGGTCCGTCAAAGGCAGGCAAGTCTTATGCACTTATCGAGATGTGCGTGGCGATAGCTGAGGGGGTCAAGTGGTTTGGCTGGCAATGCACCAAAGGTAAGATACTATACGTCAACCTAGAGCTTGACAGAGCATCTTGTCTGCACCGCTTTAAGGACGTGTACACCGCAATGCACCTAGAACCTGATAACCTCAGTAGCATAGACATATGGAACTTGCGAGGTCACAGCGTACCAATGGACAAGCTTGCACCAAAGCTTATACGCCGAGCAAGCAAGAAGAATTACATTGCCGTGATAATAGACCCTATCTACAAGGTCATAACAGGTGACGAGAACTCAGCAGACCAAATGGCGCACTTTTGCAATCAGTTTGACAAGGTATGCACAGAGCTTGGTTGTGCAGTCATATACTGTCACCACCACTCAAAGGGAGCGCAGGGCGGTAAGCGTTCAATGGACAGAGCCAGCGGTTCAGGAGTATTCGCTCGTGACCCTGACGCACTTCTTGACCTTTCAGAGCTTGACATTTCAGACAGCCTTTACAAGCAGCAGGAGGACGAAACTGTTTGCCGTATCTGTGAGAACTGGATGAGGAGATTTTACAGAAATACTGATGACCTTTGTTCACAGGATGATCTTGTTACGCCGTCAAAAATGCTTGAGATAACGCACAAGCACCTGCACCCGAACTCATACAAGCTTATGATGGCCGACATAGACAAGGCTAAGCTTGCGGTAAGAAACCGCACGGCATGGCGTATAGAGGGTACTCTGAGAGAGTTCCCGAAATTTGCTCCCCTCAATATGTGGTTTGATTATCCTGTTCACAGAGAGGATACTGTGGGCGTGCTTAAAGACTGCGAGGTAGAGGACATCACGCCGAATTGGAAAAAGAATTTCAGCAAGAAGAAGACCAGTGAAGACCGCAGCAAGGAACGCAAGGAGAGCATTGAAACAGCTTTCAGCGGTGTGCAGGAGAACGGCAAGTGCCGCATTTCTGAGTTGGCGGAGTACATAGGAAAGGGTGAAAAGACAGTGCGTTCATACCTCAAAGAGCATGGTGGTTTTTGGATAGATGGCGGAGAATGTGGCTTAAAAAAATGAGTGAAAGAAAGGAAAAAGTCGAGAAAATTTACTTTGAAACGGAAAGGAAAAAATCGAGTAAGCGTAAGGAAAATATCGGTGTTTTCCCTTGGGAAGAAAATATCGGCAAAATACCGACTTTTTCCCGAGGGAAGAAAAAGTATATTATTACATAATATATATTTTCGGGCATAAGCCGCCCGAAAATCTATTCTGAAATAATAAGGCGGCTAGCACACCGACCGCATGAGAGGAGCAGACAACAATGACTGAATTTTTTATGGCGATGATACCGCCGACGGCTACGGCGCAGGAGCACAAGGTGGCAGTAAGAAACGGCAAGCCGATATTTTATGACCCACCCGATGTCAAGGCGGCAAAAGAAAAGCTCACGGCAAACCTTGCAAGGCACAGACCGCCTGAAAAATACATCTGTGGGATAAGGCTGATAACAAAGTGGTTATTTCCAAATGACGGCAAGCACAAGGACGGAGAGTACAAGATCAGCAAGCCTGACACAGACAACCTGCAGAAGATGTTCAAGGACTGCATGACACTATGCGGCTTTTGGACTGACGACCAGCTTGTGGCGAGTGAGATATGCGAGAAGTTTTGGGCGGACATACCTGGCATTTATGTGAGGATAGAGGAGCTATGACGATACACGAAGTAAAGAAGAGTCTCGGACGCAGGGTGAGCTACAACGGCTCTGATTGCTACGAATTGACAGGGTGCATTATCCGCAAGAGCAGTAAGACAGGTCAGTTCTTCTATCAGGCAGAGATCGCTGACAAGACTTGTGGCAACACGTTGGTGTATTGTAGGCTGGAAGAGTTGAGGTGTGAGAATGAAACACACTGACCACACCCTCTGTTGGCACTGCCGCCACGCAGTACCGACAAAGGATAAGATAACAGGAGAATACCTCACAGGCTGTGCATGGT
>OJRT01001334.1_pt1 | contig 9876 bp, 6 predicted proteins | sample 1599281 | NCBI WGS metagenome assembly OJRT01 (sample SAMN03922458, study PRJEB24848) | human gut metagenome | isolation source: stool sample | host: Homo sapiens | place: Germany | collected 2009-11 | reverse complement strand
TCCTCTCTGGTCTCGTGGGCTCGGAGATGTGTATAAGAGACAGGTATAGGAAACATTGTAGCCAGTCGGTACGTTTTCCTCTTTCACGGCGTAGGTGTAGCCGTCTTCCAAGGGTTCATCGGGGGCAGACGTCTTCGAGGTATCCGGGTAGATATACGTCCAGTTGTTACCCGACGAGAGGGTGATTTCCTTCGACCAACTCGTATCTTCCTGACCGGTCGTCTTATCCGCACGGGTCAGTTTAACGGTAATGTCCTCATGCGGAACATTCGTCTCCTGCTTACCGTTTGCATCCTGCCACACCTTTCGGATGGTGATCTTCTTTGCAGTATTTCCAACGTACATCTGTTCCGTCTGGTTGGCTGCAACAAATGTGATTTTCGACGTTGCAACGCCGGATTTCTGCACAACATTGGTGCTTGCTGCATCCTCCTTTGTCTGGTTTGCCGCCAGCATCAGGAAATAGTGGGGGGTGCTGTCGCCGATGTAACCGCTGGGGGGCGCGATCTCTTCGAGCTTGTAGAGTACGCCTCGTTCAACCTGTACAACACCTGCATCCACACTCTTCGCGTACCGGAACAAGATCTGGCCCTTTGCATCCGTCGTGCAGTCAGCCTGGACCTCACTCCAAACTCTGCCGTCCCACTTGGACAGTTTGAACGTTGCACCCGGCAAAATGTTATAGAATTTGTCAGTTTCGACCTTGTACACCTTCAGTGTGTTGGTATTGTCCTGCGTTACACTGCCAGCAGCACCACTGTGCTTGTACACCAACTCCGAAGGTGTTTCGCTGTTTCCGAACATGTCAACTGTATTCTTGATCTGGTACTGCGCACCATATGCAACATTGTCGGGTACAATGAACTTGTAAGTATACGTTAAGGTATAGTGTGCACCATCCGGAACTTCGACCGTAATTTTATAGGTCTTATTCGTTCCGTCATCTACCACCTCGTCAGGCTTACACTTCATCCGTGTTGTTACATCGTTTCCACCATCATCATAAAGCTTAATGCTTTGCAAATCGATTTCCGCACTGATCTTCGAAGGAACCGTAAGGACGTCGTGCAGCACCAGACTCTTGCCCGCAGTGGACAGCAGCGTTTTCTTTTCCTTGTTGATTTCAACCGTGTAGGTTACTTCTTTGTTGCCGTCCCTATAATCATTTCGCTTTTCCACATAGGAATTTTTGCGCGTCACGAATGCATCCGCTCTTGCTTTTTTATCGCTCTTGTCCCATGTGGCTTCGTTGGGATACTTTTTGGTCGGATTCTCACTGATGTCATCCCAGTAGTCATCCGTGACTTTGACTGAGAAGATAATCGCGATCTGATAGCTGCCCGGTTTCGGATTATGAAGAGTGTTAAGATTTTTCAGCTTGAAAACCAACTCCTGCCCTGCATCCGCAGTACCAGTAACGGTCGGCTTTTCAAGATACTGGGTATTCTGCGCGCCCTCATTGCTCCCGCCTGTGATAAATGGCAAAAGTTTATCAGTTGAGTTTCTTCCCTCCGTTTCTGCTGTAGACCAGCCCACATAGTATTTACCAGTGTATTCCAGTCCTGCTGGCAGGGTATCCGTAACCGTCGCTTCGTTAGCATCCAAATTTTTGAGAAGAAGCTTATACCAAATCAGCGTATTCTCTCCAGTGTAGTCTATATCCGCAGAACCCTTAAAGCCTGTCCATTCATTAGTAGAAACAAGCTTTCCTAAATTCGGCGTCTTCTTCGTCGGCTTTTCGTAATCCGATTTTGCATTCTTCTCATTATCACCCATCTTTATATAGTTATAGATTGAAAGTTTCTCACCCGATTTCAGACTATCCGCACTGTCCACATAGGTAGTATAGCCTTTTGCGTGTATCTGTACAACCGACAACGGTGTACTTGCGGTACGTCTACTCCAATCAACGGTAATTGTGAAAGACCTTACTTTATCAGTGTTCTCATCTGCTTCTTTCGTCGAATCTTTATCCGTGTAATAGTGAATCGTCACATCTGCACCGAGAGCTTTCATCGCTTCGATTCCATACACTCTTCTGTATGCACCATTTACCAACACATCGAAGAAGAGACCTTTTTCATTATTCTTGGAGCCAACCGCAGTAAGTTCTTCCTCAAGCTTGCTCTTGTCTGCATAGTGATCCATCATCTGATTATTTTTGTTTGTCGGACTCTCAAAATAATCTCTTATGGTGAATTGTTTCGCCGTGTCTGCGCTTGCATCCGAGCGAATAACAAGCTCCCACACTGTCTTTAGGCGGTTGTTGTCTGCTTCAAGTTCCGTACCGCCCAACGGCACTTTCAAGAGGAGCGCTTCACGCTTTGAAACATTTGCCGACCCATCACCATGATAATGTTCACTATCCTTATCAATATCGACCTCGTTTAAAACCGGAACAGAGCCTGCGCTGTTATTGAGTGCATCGAATGGCACGGTCGTACAATAAGTAAACGTGTACTTAGTGCTTGTCGAATTTGCCGGGAAAGTATACTCAAAGCTTCGCTTATCATTAGAAACTTTAGCCTCGCCCTTCTGCGCCCTGCCATCTACTATTCTATCAACCTCTTGATTGTTACCATTTTTAATTTGAATGATATTTCCAGAAACATCATTCTGATCCAGAATCACAACGTCTTCCGTCTGAACAGTATCTTTAACTTTAAAACCATTCAAATCGCGGCCACTCGGATTGTCCACTGTAATCGTCCACAGAATGCGGCCAGTCATCACCGTATCCGGATTATTACCGCCATACACGCCTTCTTTTTTCACCGACAGCTCCGGACTCATGATTGGTTTCCATGTTCCAGCTGGATTCGTCGTGTTATTGCCATACGACGCTGTTGCGCTATTTGTTACATTGCCGCCTTCCTTCGGCAGCGTATTTGCATTCGTGATTTCATAACGGTAGGTCAGCATATAATTCTCATCCGCCTGAAGTGCATCAAGTCCTTTGATTGTGAAGCTGCTTGTTCCATCCGATTTGGACTTAATTTCAGGATATCCTGTCGGGATTTCCGCGGCCATGCCATTTTTCGTTAATTTGAACGATGCTTGAACAAATTGGCCCGTCACATTCCAGAGATTTGTAATGTTATCGTTGATGGTAACGGTTTCTCCCGCGGTGCCATTGTTCGAGCTCACCGTAATGGTATACTCAAAATAGGTTCTGCCCTTCTCAACGATGATTTTGGAATCCACATCCTTGTGTATGCTGATATCGCTCTTTTTCTTCAAAGTGAACGAATTGCCGTGACCGGGGAAAGTGATCGTACCGCTGGTGCTATCGTCCTTAGCGAACGCTTGACCCCATACCTTAAATGTACCCTTAAAATAATCCTTGTAGTCAAAACCAGTTACATCATCGCTAAAGGTAATAACCACCAAACCATCTGTGTTCACATCCATGCGGCCGATCTTTTTACCATGATCATCCGTAATATCTTTGTTGCTCAAGGGTTCAGCCAACTTATACGGCAGGTTGTAGTATGCCTTGTTGCGATTCTGCCCTTTTTCAAACGTTCCGGCCTGAGCCTCAAAGCCTACTACAACTTGAACATTGTCGCCTTCCTCGATGGTTTCACCCGAACCAGCATTTATATATTCATCACCAACAAGCTTTTGGAACGTGAAGGTCAGGCCCAATTTTTCCTGATTTACCTCATTGTTCAGGTCGAGTGCACCAGTTGTATTAAAAATATCATCGCTCGCATCCACCGCCGTCGCATCCGTTTCGTCTGCCGGCTGCACTGCGATCTCATCGTCATCGCTGCCGTCGCGGTCGTCGGCCTCGCCCACGTAGTCGCCGTAAGCCTGATCCACGAGGATGGTGCTGGTGACATCGGTGAAGGGAACGGTCACTTCCGCGACAGCGCCCTCGACGGCACCAGAAATAACGGTCAGCGAATCGTCGCCTACCGTCTCCACGATGCCGATGGTCTCGTCGTCGGCAGTTCCGTTTTTATTATAGGTGACCACATCGCCGGGGATGGCTTCGTAAGCCGCATCTTCGCCCTCGGTGAGGTAGGCAAAGCCCATGGCATCCATATCGGCGCGCAGCGCCTCCAAGCCCAAGCGCTGCGGGATCTCCGTCTTAGGGATGCCCGCATAATGCTGGCAGAACGCGATGAACGCGACGTCCCAATCGGCGTAGGGGTTCCCGTAGAACGCACCGTAGCGGGTGTAATGGTGGACGTCGATGATATCGCCCAGTGCCTCGTCGGTCTGGAAGTTCTTTTCGCTTTCCTTGTAGCCAAGCTGCTCCTTTGCCACGGCCAGCAGGGCCTCGTTCCAGTTATCGCTCAGGCCGACGCTGTATTTTTCCCAGTCGTCGTCGGTCTCCACGTCGGCGCTGTAGTCCGCAAGGCACGCCAGCGTGTGCGTGTGTTCAGGGATGGTGCAGGTCAGCACCTTCTTGTAGCACGCCTCAGTGTGGTGATGGAGCACCGGCTCGGAAACGGCCTCGCTGCTGCTGTCGTCCGCCACAGACGTGGCGGTGTTGGTATCTTCCAGCGCCGCAATGCCGTCCTCGTCTGCCGCACCGTCCGAGAGCACTTGGCCCTCTTCGTAGCCGCAGATGAGTTTTTCCTCGGTCTCCGTCTCAGTGGTGTAGCAGTCGTCCGTGTGGGTGTGCTCCTCATAGCCGCAGAGGAAGTCACCTGTATCGGGATCAACCGGGCAGGTATCATCGTGGGTATGTTCTTCTTGGCCGCAGGTCAGTTCCTTGTGCTCAACAAGCACGGTCTCGTAGCAGTCCGCCGTGTGGTGGTGCACCTCCGGCTCGGTCTCCTCCGGTTCGGGCTCTTCCGGCTCGGCTTCCGGTTCTTCCGTGGTCGGCTCCGAGTCCACGGAAAAGGCGGAGTCCGGGTCTTCCGGCTCGCCTTCCTCGTAACCGCAGACCAGCTCCTCGGTATAACAGTCGTCGGTGTGGACGTGCTCCTCCATGCCGCAGCTATATTCGTTGTCGGTGGTCAGCGCCGTGCCCACCTGATGCAGCCGCCAGCTGACCGAGAGTGATGTCAGCATCGCAAGCACCAGCAGCATCGCCGTATAGCGCCGCGCTCTCACGCGCTGCGCCCGCAGCTTCTGCATGATCTCATTGAACTGATTCCCCATCATGGCACCTCCTTAGTGCACCCATGAAAAACGTGACAAGGGCCATACCCTCAAGAACACCTTGCCGACGATCTGGCTTTTGTCCACGCAGCCGATGACGGTGCTTCGGCTGTCGATGGAAGTTGAACGATGGTCGCCCATCACGAAATAGCGATTTTCCGGCACCTGATACGGGAACTTGAGGTCGCACTCGCCCAGCGCGAGTTCATCGACGTAAGGTTCCTCCAGAGCCTCCCCGTTCACCGTAACAACGCCGCTTCGGTCGATGGAGATCACATCCCCCGGCCCGCCGATGATCCGCTTGAGCAGAAGTTTATTCTGCCAATAAAAACCGCACAGATCGCCGGTTTTCATATCATCGGTCTTGAGCAGCAGCAGGACATCCCCGCTCTGCAAGGTCGGGTTCATGCTGTCGCCTGACACCTGCAGCACCGGCAGGAGGATGGTCGCCAGCAGCACCGCCGCCGCAGCCACCACCACCAGCGCGTAGACCGTGCTTTTCAGCACCCGCACGTAGCGGTCCCGGTATTCCAGACGCTGCCGTTCCTTGTCCACTTCCTCCATGGAGGGGATCGTGGCCAGTTTCACGTGTCGTCCCTTCATTCTGCGTCCGCACCTCCGTTATCCGCAGACTGCGGTGGTTCACTGGGCAGGGGCGGATTCATTGCCTTCACCGATTCCAGATACGCATCGGCAGCGGCCTGAGCCGCTTCGAACACCTGATGCAGCGCCAGCGACGCTTCCGCGATGGAACCGGCATGTTCCAGCCGCAGGGTGCGGTCGTCCAGCTGCTTCTGGAGCGCCGCGTTCTGCTGTTCCAGCTCTTCTTCGTGCTGCTTGAGCGCGTAGATGATCTCGATCAATTCGGTGCGGCTCATCCGCCGCAGTTCACGTTCCGCCATGTAGTTTATCTCCCTAACGGATGATTGTCATAATTACCCATTTACTACGATTGATTATAGCATCGCTCTTCTATTTTCGCAACGGTTTTCGTAAAATATATCACTGATTTTCGGCGTCTGAAAGCCCGATTTTCGCCGCTTTCGGCGCAAAAAAGCGCATCCGCCTTTTTGCGGATGCGCTTTTTTGCCATTTCAGGAAATTTCGTTTAGTTTTTGCCGGTCAGCTTGAAGTTGTTCAGAGCCTCAATGGTGGTGACGATGACCTTGACGTTGTTGACGATGGAGCTGCCAGCGGAGAAGACGCGGGCGACGTAGTTGAACAGGGCACCGACATTCATGAAGATCAGCCAGCCCTGCGTGTCGGTGATGGAGCCGCCGTTCAGGTAGACCATCTCGCTCTCGTCGATCGCAGCGTAAACGGCGGGCAGTTTGATTTCATTGTTCATCATAATAAGGGATCCTCGCTTTCAAAATTTTAAGATAACTCTAGGCAAAAACTGACCGTTTCAGCCGTGCAGCGCTACCAGCGTGAACACAAGAATGGTCGTGCCAACGATCAGGACTTCTCCCATATGTTCTTCGATCTTAAAGGTCTTGGTGGGTTTCGTCTCCTCTGGCTGTGCAGCCGCGGCGGAAGAAGAACTGCCGTCCGCGACTGTCCAGTGAGCGTAGAGCGTCTGACCTTCCTCTTTGAAGTTGTACTTGCTCACTTTGATCGCGGTGCCGCCCACGATATCCTCATACCAGCCATCAAAGGTGTAGCCTTCCATGGTAGGCGTCGGCAGACTGGACGCGCGGTAAACGTCGCCGTACTTGTAAACGTACACCTGCGTCGGCACACCGATACCGCCCTGCGGCTCCAGATAGATGGTGTGATATTTTTCTGCGGCAAACGCCAGCGGGGTTATGCAGCAGAACACTGCCAGCGTTACGACCCCCAGCATCAGCCTCTTCAGAAATTTCTTCATGTTGCGGCCTCACTTTCCAAACGTTCCGGGAACGCCATCCCCTTCCCGGATATGACGTCTCTATATAGGTTATACGATAAACGGCCCGTTTTGTCAATTGCTTCCTGTGAAATTTCGCAATTGTTTTGTCGTTTGTGGAAAAAGTGTCCGGTTTCAGGATTCGGTCTCAAAAAATTCCTTGACCAGTTTGACCACCGTGCCGGAAAGCAGCAGCAGCGCGATGAGGTTCGGGATGCTCATCAGGCCGTTGAAGGTATCGGCGATGTTCCACAGCAAGTCGAGTTCCACCGTCGCGCCCAGAATGGCCACGAAAGAGTAGACCACGAGGAAGGGCCGCACGACCTTATCCGTCTTGCAGAGGAACTCGATGCAGCGGGAGCCGTACAGGCCCCAGCCGATGATGGTGGAGAATGCGAAGCAGCACAGCGCCACCGCCGTAAAGATGGACGACCAGCCGCCGTAGGTGGAGGTGAATCCGGCGATGGTCAGCTCGGCACCGGCGGCAGAGCCGTAGTTCACCGGCACCCCGCTGCACAGGATGACCAGCGCGGTCAGGGTGCAGATGACGATGGTATCGGCAAAGACTTCGAAGATACCGAACATCCCCTGCTTGACCGGCTTGCGGGTGTCGGCACAGGCGTGGGCGATGGAGCCGGTGCCCAGACCGGCCTCATTGGAGAAGATGCCACGGGAAACGCCCTTCTGCATACTGAGGAAAACGCTGCCGATGGCACCGCCCGTGAAGGCCCGTGGGTCAAACGCGCCGCCCACGATGGAGGCCAGCACCGCCGGGAAGCGCCGGATGTTCAGGATAACAACGCCCAGCGCCAGCACCACATAGAACAGTGCCATAAAGGGCACCAGCTTTTCGGTGACACTGCCGATCCGCTTGATGCCGCCCAGCAGCACCATGGCTACCAGCATGGCCACCAGCACACCCGCCACAAGGTTGACGGTGGAGAGCATACTCTTGCTGAAGTCGCCGTAGGCGGTCAGGGCCGAGTCGATGGCCGTGACGATGGTGTTCACCTGCGTGGCGTTGCCGGTGCCGAAGACGGTCAGCACGCCGAACAGCGAATAGAACGCCGCCAGCCAATGCCAGTTTTTGCTCAGGCCATTCTTAATGTAGTACATCGGGCCGCCGACCCACTCGCCGGTGGCGCTGCGCTCCCGGAAACGGACGGCCAGCGTCACTTCCGAAAACTTGGTGCACATGCCCAGCAGCGCCGAGCACCACATCCAGAACACCGCACCCGGCCCGCCGATGGCGATGGCACCCGCCACGCCCGCGATGTTGCCGGTGCCCACCGTCGCCGCCAGCGCCGTGCAGACCGCCTGAAACGGCGTCATGGCGCCGTCCGTCGCGTCCTTCTTGCGAAACATGCGTCCGATCGTTGTTTTGATGGCATAGGGGAACTTGCGGATCTGCAAAAAGCGGGTCCGCACACTGAGCAGCAGCCCCACGCCGATGATGCTGATCATGGCTGGGATGCCCCAGATAAAATGGTTGACCGCATCGTTCACGGCCGTAATGGTTTCGATCATGGTTCTTTCCACACCTCTGAAAAATCAACTTCCGCCGCCGGGTGTTTCCCGGCAAACATAGTTGTTATTTTATCGCATCTTTGCAGTTCTGTCAATTTTTCAAGGCGCAGAAGAGATTTTTTCATCTTTTCCGATTCAAACGTCACAAATCAGTGAAACTGTGGTATCCCCGCAGGGTTTTCGGTCAAATTCCGCCTGCCATGTGACCGTTTCCGGCCGCACCGGGGCAAAATAGCAGGCAGAGGTTGCCGCAGCGGCTCCCTCCGTTTTTTCGGCACTTCCGCGCACCGTGCAGAACACGGCAGTCGGCCCATCGGCCCCGCCGATGACTGCAATGGCCGCATCCCCTTCCATCTGCGGTTCCAGCCTGTATTTCCGGGCAAGTGCCGCCTGTTCCGGCGGCAGCTTCCGTGGTTTGCGGCGCGGATGGTCTCCCTCGGCGCAGTCGGTCAGGTAGAAGTGTTCCGCTTTCGGCGTTAGACGGTACGTCATCATGCAAAAACAGTTTGGACGTTCCCAGCCGTCGCAATCCGGGAGCTCCAGCGTTTCCGACCGGACATCCAGCACCGTCAATTGATAGGCGGCATTCTCGTTTCCCGGTTCGTGGATCGTCACCGACTCCCCCGCAGCCGGTGTCGGGAACTGTTCGGCCAGATGCTGCTCCAGTTCCGCTTCCAATTCCAGTTCCAGCGTTCGGAATCGTTTGGGACGGCTCTTCCGGCTCTTTGTTGCCCATGGGTAGCTGTTCCGCCAGAACCGCCAGACCTTTGTTTCGTCCAGCCCATAATAGTGCACCAGCGCCGCCGCCTCATCGCTTCCAGCGTCAGTTCCCGGAAGATAACCCATTCCGCAGCCATCGCTGGAGTGCAGACGCACCCCGTTCAGCCTCAGAGAGGCACAAAATCCAATATCCAGCGGATTCTCCTGCTCCATCTGGCGTTCTTCCGCTCTGGTCAACGTGCGGGTGCATTCGCCGTTTTCGGTCAGGCCCCATTTTTCCATATAGGCCCGCAGCTCTCCCTGCGGCACCTCTATCACAAAGTCCACGACCAATCCCTGCCGGCACCGGTAGAGGGCCGGGATCAGCCACCGGTGGCCATTCCATTCAAATTCCCTGTCCAGATGCAGTTCCTCGCCTTGGTCGGTTCCCTTCTGCGTCCCCCAGTAATTTTTTCCAAAACAGACCTTCCAGCGGCAGTGTTGGTGTTTCATGACCCTTGTCCCCTTCCGTTTTTCTTCATTCTAGCACGGTTTTCTCCGTCCCACAATCTTCCCAGTAAATTTTTTCCGAATCCTTGCCGCCCACCTCTACACACTGTCTCTTATACACATCTCCGAGCCCA
>OJRT01001330.1_pt1 | contig 9888 bp, 6 predicted proteins | sample 1599281 | NCBI WGS metagenome assembly OJRT01 (sample SAMN03922458, study PRJEB24848) | human gut metagenome | isolation source: stool sample | host: Homo sapiens | place: Germany | collected 2009-11 | reverse complement strand
GATTAATACGGGCAATGCCGGAGTTATGCACCTGCTTGAAGAATTTTTTCAAGTCAGTCCGACGTTTATGATATACCCAGGCATCAGGAAAAAGACGACAAGTGTACCCATTCTTAAAGATACGGATACTGAAATCAATATCCTCCCCAAAACGCATCTTTGAAAAACCTCCCAAAGCCTCGTACACTGCCCGGCGAACTCCCATATTAAAACTACGGGGATAGAATTTGTCCATCTTCTTTTTTCCGCCACGGATACCTCCGGTCGTGAAGAAAGAGGTCATGGAATAGTTAATTGCCTTCTGAATATCAGTGAAAGAATCGTGTGCACGGTCGGGGCCACCAAAAGCATCGGCAGGAGAAGTGGTGAGCTCCTTCTCTACCGCATCGAAGTAGCCTTCGGGAAGGATGACATCAGAATCCAATATAATAAGGTATTCGCCTTCGCTACGTTCTGCTCCGTAATTACGGGTTTGTCCCGGACCGGAATTGGGTTTAGAGAAATATTTTATATTCAACCGATCTGCATACCGGTCTACTACTCCTTTACAGGGAATGGAAGAACCATCTTCAACAACAACAACCTCAAAACCCTTAAAGTATTGTACAGTAAGACTTTGCAATAATTCATCCACTTCATCGGGACGATTATAAACGGGAATTATGACGGAGTAACGCATATCAAAAACGGGATATAACTATTTGATATGCAAAGTAAGACAAAAAAAAGATGGACTCGAAATCGAGTCCATCTTTTTTTTGTATATCAGCAATAAAATTATTACTTATTCAGGATATCCATTGTATCCGATGCGATCAACAGTTCTTCATCTGTTGGGATCACTACTACTTTCACTTTAGAAGCAGGAGTAGAAATGATTGCTTCTTCACCGCGAACCTTAGCATTTACTTCGTTATCAAGTTCGATACCCATGAATTCCATATCCTTACAAACTTCACGACGACATTCCATCTGGTTCTCACCTACACCACCGGTAAACAGGATAATATCTACACCGCCCAATGCAGCAGCATAAGCGCCGATATATTTCTTAATACGGTAATAGTACATCTTTTCAGCAAGGATAGCTTTCTCATTGCCAGCTGCACAAGCAGCCAAGAGTTCACGCATATCGCTTGATACACCCGAAACACCCAGTACACCACTCTTCTTATTCAACAGATTGGAAACACCGGTTGTGTTCAAGCCTTCTTTTTCCATGATAAATGTTACTGCACCGGCATCTATATCACCGCTACGAGTACCCATCATCAAGCCTTCCAATGGAGTCAAGCCCATAGTAGTATCCATACATTTACCATCTTTGATAGCAGCGATAGAACCACCGTTACCAATGTGGCAAGTGATAATTTTCTGTCCAACCGGATTTACACCCAGGAATTCACATACACGTTTTGACACATAACGATGAGAAGTTCCGTGGAAGCCATAACGACGCACACCATACTTTTCATACAGTTCGTGAGGAATAGCATACATGTAAGCATAATCCGGCATTGTCTGATGGAAAGCCGTATCGAATACACCTACCTGCGGAATGTTAGGAAGAATAGCAGAAACTGCATTTACCCCTTTCAAGTTAGCAGGATTGTGAAGCGGAGCCAAGTCATTGCAAGCAGCGAAAGCTTCCAACACTTCCTTGTTCAGCAATACAGATTTCAGATGTGTATAAGAGACAGGTACCATACGGTGACCTACCGCATTGATTTCGTCCAGTGATTTGATAGCTCCGTATTCCGGGCTAATCAATGTATTCAGAATGAACTCCACACCAATCGTATGTTCCGGAATGTCTTTTTCGAGTACTTTCTTTTCGCCATTCGGCAAAGTCAATTTAAGGAAAGAGCCTTTCAGACCGATTTTTTCGATACCACCTTGTGCAATCACCTCTTTGGTGGTCATATCGAACAATTTATATTTAATAGATGAACTTCCGCAGTTCAATACCAGAATCTTCATGTCGTTGTCGATTTATACTTAATACTTTATATCTAATACTTATTTTTTCGCTTTTGCTGCAATGGCCTGATTAGCTGTGATAGCAATCATGCGATATACATCTTCGATAGAACAACCACGAGACAAGTCGTTTACCGGACAGGCAATACCCTGAAGAATCGGACCAACAGCGTCAGCATGTCCCAGACGTTGAACTAATTTATAAGAAATATTACCAACTTCCAAACTTGGAACGATCAGCACATTTGCTTCTCCGGCTACTGGAGAACCCGGCGCTTTGCTAGCACCCACTTCCGGTACAAGAGCAGCGTCAGCCTGCATTTCACCATCCAAATCAAGAGTAGGAGCCATCTCTTTTGCAATCTTAGTAGCTTCTACCACTTTATCCACTACTTCGTGTTTAGCGGAACCCTTGGTTGAAAAGCTCAACAGAGCTACTTTCGGATTTTCAATACCGGCAACGGCTTTCGCAGTCTGCGCAGTACAAATAGCAATCTGTGCCAGCTGATTAGCATCCGGAACCGGAGTTACAGCAACATCACCCATTACCAGAATGCCATTCTTTCCGTATTCAGGAGCATGAGTCAAAAGCAACATAGCACCAGACACGCAAGTGATTCCCGGCGCGGTCTTGATAATCTGCAAAGCAGGACGCAATACGTTACCAGTAGTGTTACGGGCACCAGCCAACTGACCGTCAGCATCACCGCTCTTAATCATTAAACAACCATAGAACAAAGGATCGCTCGTCAATTTGCGGGCTTCTTCGATAGTCATCCCCTTCTTTTTACGAAGTTCACACAACAACTGTGCATATTCTTCGTGTTTCGGAGAAGTTTCAGGATCAATGATAGTAGCTTTACCGATGTTTCCCAATCCCCATTTTGTAGCAAGTTCATTAATTTCATCCGGTTTACCCAGTAAAATTAGATCGGCTACTTCATCTGTCAAAATCATATTGGCAGCTTTCAATGTGCGTTCTTCAGTTCCTTCCGGAAGAACAATACGTTGGCGATTTGCTTTCGCACGCGCCACGATTTGGTTGATTAAATTGAGCATAGATATATTGAATGTTATTATAAAACCTCATTACAATTTGTAATTTGCGGTGCAAAAGTACTCAATTTTGCAATATCCACATTACAATTTCGCCTATTTTTCTCTTCCAAGTCTAAAATATTGTAATATTTAACACTGTACTCCTATTTTTCATACCTTTGCAGCGTTTTCAAACAAAATCAATAGGTTATTAGTTATGATACGTCAGTGCGCCATTTTATTTGGCTGTTTGGCTTTGGGTGAATTAATAGTTTATCTTACGGGTATCAAGCTCCCCTCCAGCATCATCGGTATGCTGCTGCTCACCCTCTTTTTAAAATTAGGTTGGATTAAGTTACACTGGGTACAGGGATTGTCCGACTTTCTGGTTGCTAACTTGGGATTCTTTTTCGTTCCACCCGGTGTGGCTCTTATGTTGTACTTTGATGTTATTGCGGCAGAATTCTGGCCAATTGTGATAGCTACCATTGTCAGTACCGCACTTGTACTTGTCGTTACGGGATGGGTACATCAAATCGTCCGCAAGTTCAGGCTGGCACGTCAGATTAAGCTGGCGCGCAAACTTCACCTGACGGATTTCCATCTGTCGGAGAAACTGCGCCTTAAAGATAAAATCAACTTAACGAATAAAGACAAATGAGCTTCTTAGAGAATAATTTCTTCCTGTTGGCTATCACCTTCGGGATTTTCTTCTTTGCCAAATTGCTTCAGAAGAAAACAGGACTGGTATTATTAAATCCTATATTGCTGACCATCGCCCTATTAATCATCTTCCTTAAAATGACAAATATCTCATACGAGACCTATAATAAAGGAGGACATTTGATCGAGTTCTGGCTCCGCCCGGCTGTTGTTGCTTTAGGCGTACCTTTATATCTTCAATTGGAAATGATAAAAAAGCAGTTACTGCCTATCCTTCTGTCTCAACTGGCAGGCTGCATTGTCGGAGTTATTTCAGTAGTGCTGATTGCGAAGTTCATGGGAGCTTCCCAAGAAGTAATCCTGTCTCTGGCTCCCAAATCGGTTACGACTCCGATTGCGATGGAAGTAACCAAAGCCATTGGCGGTATTCCGTCACTGACGGCGGCAGTTGTTGTGGCAGTAGGTTTATTAGGAGCGATCTGTGGTTTTAAGACCATGAAAATCATGCGTGTAGGCAGTCCGATCGCCCAAGGGCTTTCGATGGGGACAGCCGCTCATGCTGTCGGAACTTCCACCGCAATGGATATCAGCAGCAAATATGGAGCATACGCCAGTCTGGGACTGACACTGAATGGAATCTTCACCGCACTGCTCACACCTACAATCCTTCGATTATTAGGTGTCTTGTAAAAACAAAATCTCTTGATTTTCCGTTATATAAAGAGTTAAACGCAAAAAGCAATTTTATGATTCCATTTAAAGATATCACATTAGCAGACAAAGACACAATCACCTCATTCACGATGAAAAGTGATCGCCGCAATTGCGATCTTTCATTCTCCAATCTTTGCAGTTGGAGGTTCTTATATGACACTCAATTCGCAGTGGTCGACAACTTTTTGGTATTCAAGTTCTGGGCGGGAGAACAACTTGCTTATATGATGCCCGTAGGCACAGGAGATTTGAAAGCAGTATTGTGGGAACTGATAGAAGATGCCCGCAAAGAGAACCAGCATTTCTGTATGCTGGGAGTGTGCAGCAATATGCGCGCTGATCTCGAAGCTATCCTTCCGGAACAGTTCACTTTCACAGAAGACCGCGACTATGCGGATTATATTTATTTGAGAAGTGATCTATCTACGCTGAAAGGGAAGAAATTCCAAGCGAAAAGAAATCATATCAACCGGTTCCGCAACACTTATCCGGATTACGAATACACACCGATTACCCCGGACCGTATTCAGGAATGTCTGGATCTGGAAGCAGAGTGGTGTAAAGTGAATAACTGTGACCAACAGGAGGGGACAGGCAACGAACGTCGCGCCCTGATTTATGCTCTCCACAACTTCGAGGCACTCGGACTGACGGGAGGTATCTTGCATGTGAACGGTAAAATTGTCGCATTCACATTCGGTATGCCTATCAATCATGAAACATTCGGCGTACATGTAGAAAAAGCGGATACCAGTATTGAAGGTGCGTATGCCATGATTAATTATGAGTTTGCCAACCATATTCCAGAACAATATATCTATATCAACCGGGAAGAGGATTTAGGTATTGAGGGTTTACGCAAAGCCAAACTGTCTTACCAGCCGGCAACGATTCTGGAAAAATATATGGCTTGCCTCAAAGAGCATCCCATGAATATGGTAAAATGGTAAATCCATTATAAATATGATGATAAAGGAGCAAGTAAAAGCATTGTGGAAAATCTGTTTTGACGATAGTGAAGAATTCGTTGAAATGTACTTCAGACTGCGCTATAAAACAGAGGTGAATGTCGCCATCCAAAGTGGCGATGAGGTAATCTCTGCGCTTCAGATGCTTCCTTATCCGATGACTTTTGGTGGAGAGACTGTACAGACCTCCTATATTTCAGGAGCCTGTACGCATCCCGATTTCCGAAGCAAAGGGGTCATGCGCGAGCTTTTATCACAGTCTTTCGCCCGGATGTTACGGAATGGAGTACACTTCAGCACATTAATACCGGCAGAACCCTGGTTGTTTGATTATTATGCCCGTATGGGATATGCTTCGGTATTCAAGTATTCAACTAAAGAGATCGTTTTGCCCGAGTTTATCCCTTCTAAAGAGATAGCGGTCAGTGTTGTTTCAGAATTTCAGGAGGAGGTCTATTCCTATTTGAATAAGAAGCTTTCCGAACGGGCTTGCTGTATTCAGCACACATCGGAAGACTTTCAGGTTATTATGACCGATCTTGCCATTAGTGGAGGTTATTTATTTGTAGCCAGACAGGAAAACGAAATCAAAGGAATAACCATTATATATAAAGGAGACAAACATATCATTATCAATGAGCTTTGCGCTGAAAATAAAGATGTGGAATATAGCCTGTTGTATGCTATCCGGCAACACACCGGATATAAGTGCATGGTTCAAATCTTGCCTCCCGAAGAGAAACAGCCTCAACATCCGCTAGGCATGGCACGTATCATCAATGCCAAAGAAGTGCTGCAAATCTATGCCGCAGCTTTTCCCGAAGATGAAATGCAGTTGGAATTATCGGATAAACAATTATCTGTCAATAACGGTTATTATTACCTGTGTAAAGGGAAGTGCATGTATAGTACCGAGCGACTGCCCGGTACGCATATACAGATGAATATTAGCGAATTAACCAATAGAATACTTCAGCCGTTAAAGCCATATATGAGCTTGATGCTGAATTAAATTTTAGGCACGGCTTACACGGATTACGCTGTTGACTTATATTAAGGCATGCCTCTAAGAGCTGCGAAACCCGTGTAATCCGTGCCTGTATTTATTTATTCAAATAACGAACCCGTTCGCAGGCTGCCAATAGAAACGCACCTACTCCAAAATTCGAAGTGGAGTTTGCGTCTACCACCTGACCGGGTATCGCTTTCTCACCAATCGGTTGCACATAACCAATCTTGCCATCAGGCTGCAAAGCAACTGTTGAGAGATATTTCCATGCTTTTTCAACCACCGGCTGATATTCTGCAGCATCTAGGAAACCGTTATTGATTCCCCATTGTAAACCATAGGTAAAGAAAGCCGTTCCACTGGTTTCCGGTCCCGGTGCATGCAATGGATCGAGCATACTGCGTGTCCAGTAACCTTCCGGCTGTTGACAAGCAGCAACCGACTTAGCCAGGGTACGGAAACGATCTATATATTCCGGACGATACTTATCTGTTTCAGGAAGTTCTTTCAAGACTTTTGCCAATCCGGCCAATACCCAGCCGTCTCCACGTGCCCAAAAATCCTTTTTGCCGTTCACACTTTTGTGTTTAGGATACACGTATTTTCCATCCCGGTAATAAAGTCCGGCCTCTTCATCATACATAATACTATCAGCATAGGCGAGGTATTCATGCAGTTTCTCCAAATAGAGCGGATTCTTAGTAATGTTATACATCTTTGTCATGACCGGCATGACCATATATAAGCCATCTGCCCACCACCAATAATCATGATTGGGGGTACTCATCTGATATTCCATCACTTCGCGGGCACGGGCTATTTTCTGTGTATCCGGTTCCATATTATAGAGATCGGCATACGTCTGAAAACAAATCTGATAGTCACCGAAAAGCACATAATCATCACTTTCACCGTAACTGTACTTCCAGTTTTCCTTATGATCTGATTTTGCCCCTTTCCATTCATTATGTTCCGCCCAGGCTTTCGAGTATTCCAAATACTCCGGCTGCTTAGTCAAAAAATAAGCTTCCATATTTCCGGTGTGATAGGCGGCATTATCCCAAAAAGAACGTCCGTGTTCCGGATGATTCGTCTGCCAATAATTATTCACTTTATGAATAGTGTTTATCACTTCTTCAGCAGAAGCATCCTTCTTATCCGTACAACTTGCACAGATTGCACCGCCTAGAAAGAGTGCAGAAAAAAGAGTTACATATAGTTTCTTCATATCTTTATTTATTTGTATCCATATTCGTTTCCAATACATATATCATTTGAGGCTCAATTTCCGCTGTGCGTTCACCGTCTCCCTGACGGGTGTGTTGTACAAAGAGATGCAGTTTCCGCTGCTTTTTCCAAAGTTCCGTATCATGAGAGGGTTCCCAGGCATCCACCGAAAAATCCGTCAGATCCGTTATCGTCCACTTACTCGTACCCACATCAGTCGCATGTGCCATCGACACACGGCTTCCCCGTTCTTCGTCACGGAAAATATAAAAGACTTCTCCACCTTCTACCACAATACGCGGACGGGCAATAGGGATCATTTTCGTACCTCCACCCTTCAAGGTAAAAGGTGTCTGGCGATCGGTTATCTGCCGTTGATGCCACATCTTCCCGTCATTCCAGACGATGCGGTATTGAGGAACATCACTGTCGGATTCCCGCCAATAAGTAGCTATATACGGATTTCCTCCTGCATCAGCACTCATGCTCGTCTGATTAATCAACTCACAGTTTTGAGGTAAACGACAGGCATACTCCGCATTGGACAATTTGATCGGGAGTTCATATCGTTCTCCACTCGTCTTATACCAAGTTACCCCATTATCAAAAGAACGGGCATAACAAATATCATGGTTTGTTTCCACATGCCAGGTCTCGCGCCATACCCATGAAAGATGAATCGTCCCTTTCTCATCAACATATAACTGCCAATAGGCATTCCGTTTATTTTCTCCGTCGATCAGTATATCCTGCACACGAGTCCATTTGTGTTCTTTCAGCGAATAACGGTTCATTACCAGATTTCCACGACCCGAAGAACCGGAGCGGTAAACAAACAATAAATCTCCTCCGGATAAAGGATAGAACTCCGGATAGGTGACATTTCCTTCGTCAACTCCGGTCATGGGCATTTTATCCCCCAGTTCCAAAGAACCGGGAGCAATGCTCCGGCAGTAATTCAATGGATGTCCGTGATGGTCAAAAGATACGTGCATGTATCCTTCTCCATCTATCATCATACTAATTATATTATGAGCATCCTTCACATTTCCCTGATATTGGGTGCGATGTAATGTCCATTGTTCCGAATCCAGTTTCCGCTTTCCAAGTACCAGATAGCCATCGTTATCGTAATAACTGATATATTGTTCATCACCGTGTGTAACCAGCGAATTATTCCGAAAGACCGTCGTATTGACCGAAGTACAGCTATACCCCTTTCCCACTTCAACCAAATGCTGGGAACAGGCAATAACGGGAACGAGCATTATTCCGCAAAGTAGTAGCAGTATCCGTTTCATATTTATTTTTTATTTGTCAAAGATAGAAAGGTTCCATTTTTCATGCCAAGGGATAGTTATTTTCCCATCTTTTACCAACACAGGCAGCCATACATAACGGGAATCTTCCAAATCCTTCTTCTTCCAACGGTCGAACATGGCAATATATGCATTCTTCTTTCCGACAACAGGCTGGACATAAGTACTCTGGGCATAAAACGTTTTATCCGCATCCGGTCCCGTACAAGGATTTCCGATTGTCTTCCATGTTCCCATAATAGAATCGGCTACTGCGATCTCGGCTATATTAGGATCCCAGCCAGTACAACCGGAACTCAACATATAATATTTACCATTATATTTAAATACTGCCGGAGCCTCTCTCGATTCTTTTACGAAATTGCGTGTAAAACGTCCGCTCGGTTTCAGATAATCATCAGTCAGAAGACTGATATACATCGTTTCATTATTTTCTGAAGAATAAAACTGATAAGCACGTCCATCATCATCCACAAAAACAGTCTGATCGCGGCTCATCGCATTGTTCGGACGAAAACTTCCCTGATAAACGAACGGACCGACAGGAGAATCGGAAACTGCCACTCCGGCACAAGCCTTACTGTAATCAGCACTTTCCACATGGGCCCACATTACAAATTTGCCCGTTTTCTTATTATAAACCACTTTCGGACGTTCCAATACTTTGGAGGGATGCAGGTCATGATTCGGATCGTCTTTAACTGCCGGAAGTACAATACCCTCAAATTTCCAATTCAGCAAGTCTTTAGAAGAGTAACAACCTACTCCGGTCACATCCGTACGATAACACTCCCACGTAGCCCAGTCAGGCAAAATGGTTTTCCCTTTCTTGTATTCGCCATACCAATAGTAAGTACCATCGTGATAAAGAAGGCCGCCACCATGGGCATTGATCGGATTTCCATCCGTATCTTTCCAAACTTCACCGGGGATAAACTCCGTATACTTCTGTGCATGCACTGATACAGGC
>OJRT01001321.1_pt1 | contig 9907 bp, 9 predicted proteins | sample 1599281 | NCBI WGS metagenome assembly OJRT01 (sample SAMN03922458, study PRJEB24848) | human gut metagenome | isolation source: stool sample | host: Homo sapiens | place: Germany | collected 2009-11 | reverse complement strand
CCCGCCATATCGCAGATGATCTGCATCCATGCAGCGTTTTTCGTGCCGCCGCCCGCTGTGATGATCCGCCGGGGCGGCACCCCCAGCTCCTCAAACAGCAGCAGATGCTGATAGGTGGAATAGCCTACGGCTTCCAGCGCAGCGCGGTTGATCTGCGCCCGTCCATGCGTTCCTTTCAGTCCGAAGAGCATTCCGGTGGCCTCTGCGTCCTGCAGAGGGCTTCGCTCACCGTAGATATATGGCAGCATGATCAGTCCGTCGCTGCCCGGCGGCACAGCAGCCGCCTCCCGCGCCATGACTGCGTAGGCGTTTTCGCCGCCCTGCTTTTCGGCTTCCAACTCTTTGCTGTACAGCAGGTCACGCACCCAGCGGGTCAATGTGCCCGCCGCATTGGTGCCGTCGCCCAGACAATAGGTGCCCGGCACGGTAAACGCCTTCCCACCCTTGAGGGCGCCGTTGCCCTGCGGCGAAACATAGCTGCCCACGAAGTGATCCGTACAATAGTAATAGAACATTGAGGAGCCATACTGAAAAAAGGCCGTGCCCGGCTCCACCAGACCCACGCTGATGGCCTCTGCCGTGGAGTCACCGGTACCGGTAATGACCGGCGTTCCCGCGGCAAGGCCGGTCTGTGCCGCAGCCTCCGGTGTGACCGTGCCCACGATGTCTGTGGACCATACACACGCCGCGATCTGGTCCGGGCGGCAGTACAGCCCGCACTCTGCCTCGTTCACACTGCCGTCCGCTTGGTACAGCGGTCGGAACGAGCCTTTGGCAAGGGCCTGATCGATGACATATTTCCCGGTCAGGCGCGCCGTCAAAAAGGAGCTGCCCGTGAGGAAATAGGCCGTATTTGCGTAGATCTCCGGCTCATGCCGCCGCAGCCAGAGGATCTTTGTGGCCGTGTCGCCGGAGCAGATGGGATGGCCGAACAGCTCCTGCACCCGCGCCTGTCCGTAATGCTCTGTCAGCCACGCCGCTTCCTCTGATGCGCGGGCGTCGATGCCGTAGAGGATGGCCGGGCGCAGCGGGCGGCACTGTTCGTCCACCGGCAGGCAGTCGGTGCCCAATGCACTGGTGCCCACGCAGGCGATCTGCTCCGGCCGGATTCCGCTCTGTTTTATCAGGATCCGGCACAATTTGCACAGGTCGCCCCACCAGACCGCCTCGGCCTCCTGCTCGAACCATCCGGGCTGCGGGTTGTCCATCCCATGAGGCACCGAGGCATCCGCCGCCACCCGGAAGCTTTCGTCGATCAGGATGCCGCGGGACTCAAAGGTACCGATGTCGATGCCCAGAAAATAGCGTTTCATCCTGCTCCCCTTTCTCACAGTCGGGCGCGGATGTCGTACACGATCTCCATAAAGCTGCGCACTCGCTCTTCGTCCACACGCCCGTTGAACACGCCGTCCTTCTTGAACGCAGTGCCCATGCAGACGGCATCGCAGTATTTCAGCTTCTCTCTCACATTCTCGTGGCGGCAGCCGGTATTGCAGAACACCGGCACATTGCGGGGCTTTGCCACTTCGTAGACCTTGTTCAGGATGGAATCATCCGGCTCGCTGCCGGCAGAAGCGCCGGACACGCACAAGCCGTCTGCAAAGCCACCGAACATGATAGACTTTGCCACCACCTGAATATCCCGCTGCACCAGATAGCTGTCTGCTTCGGGGTTCACCTTGAACAGCAGCTTCATATCCGGGATCTCCAGCGCCTTGCGGTGGCGGACTGCCTCACCGCTGTTGGAGGTATAAAGGCCATATTCTCCCATGTATGCACCTGAGAAGCAGCTCCGGGCAAATCTTGCGCCGGTGGCAGCAGCAAGGTCGATGGTCGCGATGGGATTCTTGACCACATTGACGCCATAAGGCACCCGGATCAGCGGGCGCAGAGCGCCGATGATATAGGCCATCGCTGAGATCACTGCCACATCCGCCACCGGCTGGTAGGGTAGACTGAATTCATTGGCAAACAGAATTCCGTCCACGCCGCCGTTCTGCAGCGCCACGAGATCCTGCCGGGCGTGCTCCAGCACGGTGTCCATGCTGCCGCAGTAGCCGGGGTCGCCGGGCAGGGCATCCAGATGCAAAAGCGCGATGATGGGTTTTTCAACACCAAACATTTCCTGAGTCCACACGGTATTGCTCTCCTTTATATCCTTCCGTTTCAATCCAGTTCGTGCGTGTTGGCGCGCATCCACGCCACGGTGTCGTCAATGGCCTTATCCGGGTCGATGTAGTAGCGCCGGTCGCAGATCTCAAAGGAGCAGCAGCCGTCATAGCCCTGCGCTTTGATCTGCTCGTAGTAGTCTTTCATGGGGAAATCTCCATCTCCGGGCACCGTATGTCCCCGGTCGTTGAAATGGACATACTGCATCCGGCTGCCCAGATTTGCAAAGTAATCCGCCACCGTCTCGCCGGCATACGTCATCTGATCCATATCCACCATGCCCACGACGGCCGGAGAGTCGATCTCATCCAGCATCTTTGCAATATCCCTGCTGGTGATGAGGACATTCGTGGTCGTGTTTTTCAGCTCTTCCAGCAGCAGGGTGACGTGCTTGCGTTCTGCGTAGGCGGCGAGCTGTGCTATAGATTCCCGGCAGTTGTTCCACGCCTCCTCCCGGGGGGCATCAAAGTACCCGAAGCCGGTGCTGATCTGCACCCGGGGACAGCCCAGAAACTCTGCCGTGTCGATGGCGCGCTGATAGTACCGCAGACTGGATTCCCGGGTGATCCGGTCCTGTGTGCAGAAGTTGACGGGATAGACGCAGTTTTCCGGGGTCATTGCCGCGACCGACAGATGACGGCGGCGCAGCTCCCCATCCAGCTCCAGCAGATGGGAGAGGGGATGGTCAAACAGGTTCAGCTGCGGTGCCGAGCAGTACAGGTCGATGCTGTCGAAGGGAGAGCGCTCCACTTTATCCAGAAACTTTGTGAGCGGGTAGCGCAGATAGTGGTAATTCATCGGTGCAAATTTCATACGAAGATCTCCTTTACAATGGCTGACGGAGTTTGTCAGAAAACAACTACGCCCGGCCGCCTGTCCACATCAGTGTGCGGCTCAGAGGGACCGGGCGTAGCTGCTTTCCGGAGAAAGATGTATATGTCGAATGGGGGGGATCGCGTCAGAATACGAGCATGCCCAAAACGAGGGCAACCACGATCGTCGCCACAGACATGACCAGACCGGGCAGCATATAGCTGTGATTCAGCACATATTTGCCGATCTTGGTGGTTCCGGCAGAGTCAAAGCCGATGGCGGCGACACACTGGCCGGAGGCAGGGATCACATAGTTGGCATTGCATGCCACCCAGCCTGCGATGATGATGTAGACGGGCAGGTTCAGGGCCATGCCGATGGGGACCATGATCATGGTCGTGGAAGCCTGACTGGTGGTGATTGCTGCGACGATGAACACGGCAATGATGTAGACCCAAGGATACTGGTTTGCGATCGCGCCCATGGTATCGGAGATGTAGGAAGCCTGATCGCCGATGAAGGTGTTGACCATCCAGCACAGACCGTAGGCGAGCACCACGGCGAACATACCGGTCTTGAAAACGGGCTGATCCAGCATGGTGCTGCTGTTGAACTTGCAGACCAGAACGATGAGAGCTGCACCCAGCATCATGAAGATCTCAATGATGGTGGTCATGCCCAGCTGGGAGCCATCTGCAAAGGTGGGACGCAGAGCGGAAACTGCACCGAAGATAACGATCGCCAGCATTGCGACAATGAAGATCACCACGGCAGTCTTTGCCTTGCCGGTAACGGGCTTCTCTTCTGCCTTATTCTGCTTGTAATCCTTGACAAGGCCCTGCTTGACGCGCTCCAGATACTCCGGGTCTTCGCTCAGCTCCTTGCCGTGGTGCAGCACAGAGATGCCTGCCGCCACAGAGCCAATCAGCGTTGCGGGCACACAGACCAGCAGCAGATTGAACAGGTTGATGTTGCCGTAGGAGACCATCAGACCGAGGATGCCTGCCGTAGCCGCAGAGATGGGGCAGGCGGTGATGGCATTCTGGGATGCGACGACGGTAGCCGAGATGGGGCGCTCCGGCCGGATGCCCGTATCCATGGCGATCTCATTGATGACCGGCAGCAGGCTGTAAACGATGTGGCCGGTGCCGCACATAAAGGTGAAGATGTAAGCGATGACCGGAGCAAGGACGGTGATGTGCTCCGGGTGTTTCCGCAGGATCTTCTCGGCAAGCCGGACCATGTAGTCCAGACCGCCCGCAGCCTGCATTGCAGATGCCGCCAGAATGACCGCGATCATGATGCGGATGACGGTGATGGGAGGGTCAGAAGGGGAAACGTGCAGGAAGAACGTCAGGATAAACATGCCGATACCGCCGGCAAGTGCCATGAAAGGTCCGCCCTTGCGGGTTCCGATGAAGATCATCACCAGAACGATGAGTAGCTCGATCCAAAACATGAAATATACCTCCTTCAGGCATAACTTCGGGTGAATGTTCAATTCCGATCGAATGCTGCGCGCCTGCATCAGATCACGCCGCAATACATCACCGAACACCGGGAGGGCTTCCCGTCATCGTCAATGTATTGTTTTGTATCATGGTGCAATAATACAATGCAAACACTGCCTTGTCAACAGCATTCAAGCATTTTCGTCAAAACCTCCTATCAACGTGCCCTTGTTTTGTGAATCACCACCAAATTATTGTATCCTTCTGCCCTCATTTGCTCCCGTTTTGTCTCTTACTTCTATAATACAAAAAGAGAGCGCCCCCTGAAATTCTGCTTCAGGGACGCTCTCTTTTTATTTTTGTACATAGGTACGTCTTTTTGTTGTACTCATCTTTGACAGCTCAGACCATGAGCTTAAACTTATCCGCGATGCAGAGCTGACGGCTCAGATAGCAATGTTCCCCGCTCTGATCGTGCACCACGCTCTTGATGGACAGCAGCGGGTAGCCCTTTACCACACCCAGATACTTGGCCTCCTGATGGTTCGCAAACACGATCTCAAGGACTTTATCTGAGCGTGTGAATACGATGCCTGTTTCCTTTCGGATCGTCTCATACAGAGAGGTATTGGTCAGATCTGCATTGAACAGAAAGAAAAAGCTCTCCGGAAATTTGCTGGTCTCCAACAGCATCGGTCTGCCGTCCGCAAGGCGCAGACGCTCCACAACCAGCGTCTGTTCGTCCTTTTTCAGCCCAAGCTGCCCCCGTTCTTCCTCCGTGGGCTGTTCCAGTGCGATCTTGATCGTCTTTGCGCCGGGCTGGTATCCCATCATATGACACATATTGGTGTAGCTCAGCACGCCATCCAGCTTTCGCTGGATCTTCTTTTCCGCAACAAACGTACCCTTGCCGGGCTTGCGCACCAGAAATTCTCCCTGAGACAGCTCATCCAGTGCTTTGCGCACCGTGACGCGGCTGACCGAATAGCGCTCGCAGAGTTCATTTTCCGTTGGCAGACGGCTGCCCGGGGGATACTCGCCCGCATCAATAGCCGCACGCAGTGTTGCGGCGAGCTGTTGAAACAGCGGCGTTGAAATTGTATTATCCAAACTCATGGTATATTCTCCCGTTCTTATTTTTATCACGAAATACGGTTTATTTTCAATTTGCTCTTTTGCGTGCCCCGCAAATATGTTACAATACAAACTTATTATATATAAGTTTTATCCGCGCGTAAAGAGGAAAAACAAATTTTTTCTCCCTTGCGTCTGTGCAGGGCCGTTTTCCAGCGCCCCCTATTTATATAGGAAGCCCGCCACATTTCGTTTCGTTCCTTGTAAGAAATGCACAATTTTTTTGTTCTATTTTCGGTATTGACATTTGTATTGCTTTGTATTATCATCATGGCAAGAAAAGTTCTTCCGGAAACCGCCGGAAGAAATCGAGACAGTTTAATATGAAATGCAGGAGGGTAATACAATGCATTACAAGTACACTGACATCAAGGCCATCGTCGCTGAAATTCTGGAGAACAAGAAGGACGACGGCGGCGTCAAGAACATCTATTTCGTGGGCTGCGGCGGCTCTCTGGGTGCTCTATACCCTGCAAAGACCTTTATGGAGCGCGAGAGCCTGACGCTGAAGTCCGGCTGGGTGAGCAGCAACGAGTTCGTCCACAGCACGCCCCGCGATTTCGGCAAGAACTCCATCATCTGCCTTGCCTGCCACAAGGGCAACACCCCCGAGACCATTGCCGCTGCAAAGCTGGGCAAGGAGATGGGCGCTGCTGTCATCATCCTGACTTGGCTGGAAGAGTCTGAGATCATCGAGTTCGGCGATTACATCATCCATTACTCCTTCGACGCCAGCCCGGATCACCTCGCCGGTGACATCGACTACGCCGGTGAAAAGACCATGTGCGCCCTGCAGGTCGCCGTGGAGCTGCTGAATCAGACCGAGGGCTACAGCAACTACGATAAGTTCCAGCAGGGTGCCGGCATGATCACCACCGTGATCCGCAAGGCCCGCGCTCATGTGGCCCAGCGCGCTCTGGACTTTGCCGAGGAGTACAAGAACGACTCCGTCATCTACACCATGGGCAGCGGCGCAGGCTACGGTGCCGCTTACATGGAGAGTATCTGCATCTTCATGGAGATGCAGTGGATCCACTCTGGCACCATCCACACCGGTGAGTTCTTCCATGGCCCCTTCGAGGTCACCGACGCCAACACCCCCTTCGTCATTCAGGTGTCCGAGGGTTCTACCCGCGAGCTGGACGAGCGCTGCCTCAAGTTCCTGCACACCTATGCAAAGCGCATCGAGGTGCTGGACGCCAAGGAGCTGGGCCTGTCGGTCATCGATCCCGCTGTCGTGGACTACTTCAACCACTCTCTGTTCAACAATGTCTATCCCATCTACAATCACGCCCTCGCTGAGACCCGCCAGCATCCGCTGACCACCCGCCGCTATATGTGGAAGGTCGCATACTGATATAGACGGAAAGGATCTGATACGATGAGCGCAGTCAAGATCATCGCCATCGGCGATAACGTGTGCGACAAATACCTTTCCCGTGGGAAGATGTACCCCGGCGGCCAGTGCGTCAACACCTGCGCCTATGCCGCAGCAAACGGTGTGCCTTCCGCTTATCTGGGCAAGTTTGGCAGCGATGAGGTCGCCGCCTACAACCAGAAGATCCTGCACGAGCTGGGCATCGACATCAGCCACTGCCGCCATTTTGAGGGCGAAAACGGCTTTGCCATGGTCACGCTCAAGGGCAACGACCGCGTCTTTCTTGGCTCCAACAAGGGCGGCGTCGCCAAAGAGCACAGCTTCGACTTCACGCAGGAAGATCTGGAGTACATCAAAGGCTTCAACCTGATCTACACCAACCTCAACAGCTATATCGAAGAGGATCTTCCCTTCCTGCACACGGCCGGCGTGCCCATCGCCTATGACTTTTCTACCCGATGGACCGACGCCTATCTGGAAAAGGTCTGCCCCTATGTCACCGTGGCCATCCTGTCCTGCGCACACCTGAGTGCCGAGGATCGCGCCCGCGAGATGCAGAAGGCCGCCGACCACGGCGTTTCCATCGTGCTGGGCACCATCGGTGAGGACGGCTCCTATGTGCTGTACAACGGCAAGACCTACTACGCCTCTGCCGTACACGCAGATGACGTCATTGATACCATGGGCGCCGGCGACTCCTACTTTGCCGCTTTCCTCTGCTCGCTGCTGAAGTCTTCCAAGAGCGGCGCTCTGCTGGAAGGCACCGAAGAAGAAAACGTCGCGCATCTGCAGGAAGCCATGCAGATCGGCGCAGCATTTGCTGCAAAAATGTGCGCCAAGGAAGGCGCCTTCGGCTACGGGACCCCCATCGTGGGCCGCACCGAACTGTAAAATAAACAGGAGGCATTTTCATGAAACCTGATCAGTATGAAAACAACGCGGAAGGCATCCTCTGCGTTTATAAGAACCCCAAATGGCTGGTTTGCATCAAGAACTGGAAGCCTGACAACGACATTGCCGGCATCGCTCATCTGGAGATCCATCACTCCACCGACGAGCAGTTCATCCTTGCCGCTGGTAAGGCAATCCTCATCACCGCCGAGCGCGAGAACGGCAGCTTCAAGAATATCGAGCTGACCCCCATGCAGCAGGGCAAGGTATACAATGTTCCCGCCGAGTGCTGGTTCTACTCCATCACGCAGAAGGACACCAAGGTGATCTATGTGCAGGACTCCAACTGCTCTATGGAAAACAGCGACCTTGCCGACCTGACCGCTGCTCAGATCGCCGACATTCAGGAGCGTGCACGCAAGATCCTCGCAGAGTGAAAAGGAGCTTTTTATGCCGATCCGATGCGTCCTCTTTGACTTTGACGGTGTGATCGCCGACACCGAGGAACGGAACGCCGACTATCTTGCCTCTGCTCTTGCGCATTTCGGGGTCCGGCTGACAGACGCAGATCGGAGCGCACTGGTGGGCATCAATGATCCTTCTCTGCTTGAGGTACTACTGAAGCGGGCAGAAACGCCGGTCACTCTGGAGCAGCTGCAGGCCGAACGCACACACCACGGCAACTACTACGAAAACGGTGCCGACCTGCACACACAGCCCGGTCTGCGGGAGTTTCTCTCTGCGCTTCGCGCACAGGGCATTCTCACCGGCGTAGTCTCCTCTACCCGGTCACAGCTCATTCTGACCGCGCTCGACCGCCTACATCTGGTCTCACAGTTCGATGTGGTGGTCTGTGGCGACATGGTCACTCGGCGCAAGCCCGATCCAGAACCTTATCTGCGGGCAGCGCAGCTTCTGGGGCTTGCCCCCGGCGATTGTCTGGTCATCGAGGACTCTCCCACAGGCATTCGTGCCGGAAAAGCCGCCGGCTGTACCGTGCTGGGCTATACCGGCAGTTCTATCCGTCAGGACGTCTCTGCGGCAGATTTCGCCCTTTCTGATTTTCATCTTTACCGACAAATCCCACTTTTTCAGAATCTTTCTCCGTTCTGAATTTATGACAAAACAGACCAAACCGATACAAATAGGTTTGGTCTGTTTTGCGTTTAAGCAGCTCCGCTCCGTGCAGGAGACCCGCCACCGCAGAAACGGTTCTACTCATTTCTTTTCGGAAGGCTCCATGGCGTTCCCCGATCGTTCTGACCTTCCTGCCCGCACGCTGCTCACCAGAGAAGGCTCCGTTTCCCACAGCACTCATGTAGTCGCAGACCCACGGACCCAACGTCTGCATACGCTAATGCCCATCGAATGCGAACGGCTCAACGGCTTCCCGGATGATTGGACAGTCGGGATGCTGGAACGACTGCGCTATCTCACCATGGGGAATGCGCTTGTCGTTCCTCTGGCCAAGGCCATGGGCAAGCGGATCAGCGTCTGTGCTTACCCCGCATCCCTGCCTTTGTACGTCCACTGCACCATCGCTCAGATGCAAGTCCGAAAAGGACTGCATCTGGGCGTTTTTTGTTTTCCGTCACACCCAGTAGGTAGTCCGTGGTCACGCCATAAAACCCAGCCAGCGTTTCCAGCTTCAGATGCCGCTCCGCACGCAGGTTTTTGAGCCGTTCTCCCAGTGTCAGCTTGATGTTCATGGTCGCACCTGCGATGTTTTTTGCACAATATACCACTTCCGGCGGTTCCTGTCCATAAGCGTGGAATTTTGCAGTTTCTGCACCCGTTTTCCGACATTATGGATATACGGCACAGCGGCCATTGCGGTGCTATCCTACGACACCCTGAGCAAGACCCCCTGCGGGCAGTATGTGGGCGGCAAGCGGCGAGACCTCTCGCCCAAGCAGCAGAAGCGCACCCTCTCCGGCACCACCCTCCATGAGGTCCACCAACTGCTGCACAATTCCTTTCTGCTGGCGGTAGTCCTAGTCCTTGCACTTCACCCATGACTTAAACTCCTGCCGGGTGCTTTCCCCGGCAGCAATCATTTTGCGGAGTGCTT
>OJRT01001320.1_pt1 | contig 9922 bp, 10 predicted proteins | sample 1599281 | NCBI WGS metagenome assembly OJRT01 (sample SAMN03922458, study PRJEB24848) | human gut metagenome | isolation source: stool sample | host: Homo sapiens | place: Germany | collected 2009-11 | reverse complement strand
CTCGTCAGCAACCTGTTCCTGCCGCTGGGGTCGCTGGTCTACCTGCTGTTCTGCGTCTCCCGCTATGGCTGGGGCTGGAACAACTACAAGAAGGAAGTCAACACCGGCGACGGCCCCAAGATGCAGGATTGGATGCGCGGCTATCTGTCCTACGGTCTGCCGCTGATTGTTCTGTTCATCTTTGCCTTCGGCATCTACGACAAATTCTTCGCCTAACATACCAGAGAGCGGGCTCTTCCTATGGGGAAGCCCGCTTTTTTCGAGAGGGAGGAGACTCCATTATGCACTTGTTGATCTGCGATGACGATGCACGGTTTGCCGCGCGGGTGGAGCAGAAAGTCCGGGACGAACTGGCCCAGCGCGGGATCCCGGCCCAGATCACCGTCTGCACCCGCGGCGAGGAGGCCCTTGCCACCCCGCATCTGGAGCTTTATCAAGTGGCGCTGCTGGACGTGGACCTTGACACCATGAATGGCATCTCACTGGGCCGCCAGCTGCGCCAGTCCAGCCCGGACATCGCCCTCATCTACATCTCTGCCTATCTGGAATTTGCGCCGGAGGGCTACACCGTCAATGCGTTCCGCTACATCCTCAAGCGGGATATGGAGCGGATGCTGCCCAACTGCTTGGAGGCCCTCTTCCACGAAAAGACGGCCAGCGGCCGCAAGGTGCTGACCATCCGGCAGAACCGCACCGAGATAGAGCTGCCCTATGACAGCATCTACTGCCTCGAAAGCGACCTGCGGAAGGTGAACGTCTACGGGGACGTGCCGCATCAGCCGCTCTGCTCCTATTACGGCAAGCTGACCGACCTGCCCGCCGAGCTGTTCGAGAACGGCTTCCTGCGGGTGGGGCGGAGCGATGTGGTGAATATGCGCTACATCCGCCAGATCAGCGGCTACAAGGTAACGCTGCGCAACGGGGTGGAACTGAGCGTCAGCCGGAACGGCTATGGGGCCATCCGGGCGACCTATCTGGAATGGAAGGGGCAGTTCAGCGATGAATCCTGAATCGTGGTTTCTGATCGGCCACATCGTCTGCATTTCGCAGTGGTGCGCCTTTATCATGGTGGACTACGCCTACCTCGGCAAAGGCCGGGTGCGGCCGCTCTGGCTCTGGACGACTGTACTGGTGGCGGGGGAGCTGTTCCTTGGCATCAAACTCAACATCGGTTTCTTCACCCTGTTGAGCATCTGGGAAAATGTCGGCTTCGTGCTGGTCTCCACGCTGCTGTTCGGCGGCACGCTGGCCCAGAAGCTGACGGCGGCTCTCATCAACGGCACCATGTGTCTGCTGGCGGAAAATACCGTCCGGTATGTGGCTTCGTGGGCGACGCATACCTTGCTTCTGATGATCTGGAAACGGATGGACTGCCTTGTGGCAATGACCATCACGAATGTCATCGTGGGCGTTCTGGTGGCCTACTTTGCCCACAAATGGAAGACTGAGCGGGCGCTGGAATCCCCACAGGCGCTGGTGATGTCCTTCTTTCCCGGCATCACGGTGGTGCTGAACGTGGTGCTGATGATCTCCGCCGAGGACAAGCCCGCCGATTTCCTGATGCTTCTGCTGACGCTGGGCCTGACTGTGGCAGTGCTCATCCATATGGGCATTGTCCAGATGTTCAACGACCAGATGGCGCAGCAGCAAGCGCTCCACGTTCAGGCAGCGCTGGAGCGGGAGCGCGCCGAGGCATTGATGGACTCTTATACCACCCAGCGCCGCCTGACCCATGAGTTTACCAACCACACCGATGCGCTGGCCCTGCTTTTGCAGCAGGGAGAGTACGAGGAGGCCAAGGCGTATCTTGCAACGGTGACCAAGACCATTGCGGCCAACACCACCATCATGGATACCCACAACCCGCTGCTGGATGCCCTGTTGAGCAAAAAGTATGAGGAAGCCAGCCGCAAGGGGGTCATGCTCTACTTTGACCTGCCGGACCTGCGGGAGATCCCGCTGGACAACACCGACCTTGTGATGGTGGTGTCCAACCTGCTCAACAATGCCATTGATGCCGCTGCAAAAGCCGACCCGCCGGAGGTGTATTTTCGGATGCGCAAAACGGAGGCGGAGCTGCTGGTCTCGGTGCGGAACCGGGTGCAGAAGAACCTCGACCTCCCGGACGGCCAGCTCCCGCGCAGCACCAAAAAGGAGCCGGGGCACGGCATGGGCCTGTGGAACGTGACCGACGTGCTGGGCAAATATCAGGGCGAATACACCATCAGCTGCCGGGAAAAATGGTTCCGGTTCACCTGTTCGGTGCCCGTCCGCAAAATATGACATCCTCCCCCGCAGAATATGACATTTCGGGTGAAATGCCCGGCGGCATTTGGTATAATCTGGTTAAGAACAAGGCGGAACTCCAGAGCCAGTGCATTGCGGCCGAAGCGATTCGGAGGTGCTGGCGGGGAAGAGGGCAGAGCCGCAGAGCGTGTGTGCTGTTTTGCAGCCTTGTCTGGTGAAAAGTCCTAACGAAGCTCTTGACGGTGATCGGGGGATTGCTGTTTATAGAGACTCTTTTAAGGGCCGTGTCGGTGCGCGTCGTTGTGTGGGAACGGGATGCGCTTTTCGATGCGGCAGCGGAGAGAGCTTCGGATAGGGCTTTTTTAGTTGTAAACAAAGGCGGAACTCTTGCCAAACGGGTTCCGCCTTTTTATAATGGAAATAGAAAGCGGCCCCGCAGCGGGGCCGGGAAAGAAGGAACGTCTATGAAACTGCCGGAAAAGAAACAGCGCTGGGTCCTGCATGAGGACACTCTGCCGCAGCCCGCAGGTGCGGGCGTCACCCGCCGGGTGCTGGCCTATACAGACGGCCTGATGTGCGTGGAGAACACCTTTGAAAAGGGCGCGGTCGGCGCACTGCACCACCACCCCCACACCCAGATCACCTATGTGGTCTCCGGTGCCTTCGAGTTCACGGTGGACGGTGTGACCCGTACCGTCCACAAGGGCGACACCATCCTCAAGGAGGACGGCGTGGAGCATGGCTGCGTCTGCACCGAAGCGGGCATCCTGCTGGATATCTTCACCCCCATGCGGGAGGATTTTGTGTAACAAAAAGAGCGGACGAGTGCAACGGCTCGTCCGCTCTTTTGCTTGATAGGGATTTATTCCGGCTTGACCTGAAGCTCCTGCTCGCAGTAGATGCAGCGATACTTGCCGTTGGAGCTCAGTTCGAAGATCTGGTCACACTCTTCCTCAATGGAGGAGATGCAGCGGGGGTTCTTGCACCGCACGATGTTGACCAGACGCTTGGGGGGCTGGGGTTTTTCCTTTTTGACCGCCTTGCCGTCCTTGATGATGGTCACGCTGATGTTGGGGTCGAGGTAGGCCAGCACATCGAGGTTCAGCCACGAAGCATCGCCCTCCACCTTGATGATGTCCTTGCGGCCGCCCTCCGCCTTGTGGGAGCGGGCGTTCTGGATCAGCGCCACGCTGGCGGTGCGGTTGTCTTTGATGCCCAGCAGATCCATCAGGCCGACGGCAGTGCCTGCCTTGATGTGATCGATCACGATACCATTCTGGATTTCATCGATGTTCAGCATTTCAGTTGCCCTCCTTGGCCTTGGGGTCCTGCAGACCCAGCAGTGTCATGATCAGCGCCATACGGACGTAGACAGCGTTCTGCACCTGTTCAAAATAGGCGGCACGCGGGTCGTCGTCCACATCCAGCGCGATCTCGTTTACGCGGGGCAGGGGATGGAGCACGGCCATCTTCTCTTTGGCCAGCGCCATCTTCTCGCTGGTCAGGATGTAGCTGTTCTTCAGGCGGATGTAGTCTTCCTCGTTGAAGAAGCGCTCCTTCTGCACACGAGTCATGTACAGGATGTCCAGCTCCGGCATGGATTCCTCAAGGCTGCGGGTCTCACGGTACTCGATGCCCTTGGCTTCCAGCACATCCTTGATGATGTAATCGGGCACCCGCAGCTCCTCCGGGCTGATGAGCACGAAGCGGATGTTTTTGTAGCGGGCCATCGTCTTGATGAGAGAGTGGACGGTGCGGCCGAACTTCAGGTCGCCGCACAGGCCGATGGTCAGGTTGTCCAGCCGGCCCATCCGGGAGCGGATGGTCATCAGGTCGGTCATGGTCTGGGTGGGGTGCTGATGGCCGCCGTCGCCCGCATTGATGACCGGGATGCGGGAGTAGCGGGAAGCGCGGAGCGGCGCACCTTCCTTGGAGTGGCGCATGGCCACGATGTCGGCGTAGCAGGAGATCACGCGGATGGTGTCGGCGACGCTTTCACCCTTGGAAGCGCTGGAAACGTTCTCGCTCGGAAAACCCAGCACGTGTCCGCCGAGGTTCAGCATGGCCGCCTCGAAGGAGAGGCGGGTGCGGGTGGACGGCTCGTAGAACAGGGTGGCGAGTTTTTTGTGGGCCGCAACGTCCTGATAAGCAGCAGGGTCGGATCGGATGCGGTCAGCTAAGTTCAGCAGGGAGTCGATCTCTTCCGGGCTGAAATCCAAGGGGTCGATCAGATGACGCATGAATTTTTACCTCCGTCAAAGTAATTTTCGCAGAATGGAAAAATCAAAGAAATTTGTGTAATAACTCAGCGAACGCATGACTGGGTGACACAGCCGATTGAAACAGATCTCGTCGAGCAGCAGCATGGCCTCGCCCGGTGCCAGCCGCATGGCCGCGCGGATGGCCTCGTCGCCGCAGCTGGCCTTCAGGTGGGCGACATTGGACGAGATCTGCTGGCTGCACTCCTGCTCCAAGATATCGAACACGCCGCCGCTCAGGTCGATGCGGGTGTAGTCCCGGTTGCCGAACAGCGCACGGGGCAGATAATCGATGGAGTAGATGACCGGGGTGGTATCGGCGAGGATCCGCTTTTTGATGCAGATCACCTCATCCCCCGGCGCAATGGCCAGATCGCGGGCCAGCTCGGCCCCGGCGCGGATGGGATAGATCTGGATGCCATCGGCGTGGGGGTAGCTGCCAAAGCTGCGGATCAGCGGGTAATATTCCAGCTTTTGATCCAACCGGCTGCGCAGGTTGAGCACAGTGCGGTTGACCACGGTCCCGATGCCGCGCACCCGCTCGATGTATCCGGCACGCTCCATCTCGCTCAGCGCATCACGGATGACGGTGCGGCTGACGCCAAGTTGTGCGGCCAGATCGACCTCAGCGGGCAGACGGTCCGCCTCGGCGTAGCAGCCGGTACGCAGTTCTTCCAGCAGCGCGGCCACGATGCGGTCACTGATGACCGCACCGCCCAAGCGGATGGAAGACGAAGAGCTGGAATCTTTCATAGGTTGTATCCTCCGGTTCACGGGCGGGGCTGCCGCCCGGACATGCAGAAAACTGCCCTGTGACCCCAAAGTTTCACTGGACAATTTTTCTTGCATTCATTATAACATAAGATAAGATGATTTCAAACGGCAATTATACTGGAATCCGGAAGAAAGTATGATTTTATTTTGGAGGAGATTGAAAATGGAACTTTTGCTGCACAAGGTATGCGGCCAGCCCGCCGCACTTCCTGTGACCATCCGCCGCTGCGGCCCGGCGGATGCCGATGCCTTTTACGCGCTGCAAAATGAGGTGCGCGCCGCCATGCTGCACCCGGAGCAGTTCGTGCCCGATACGCTGGAAAATATCACGGCTTATCTGACCGGAGATCTCTGCCTCGGCGTGTATGACGGCGCTCGGCTGGGGGCCTATTTCATCCTGCGCTACTGCGGCCAGAGTGAGCACAATTACGCGGCGTTTCTGGGCGTCCCGAAGAGCGAGTGGGATCACTGGGCCAACGCCGACAGCGCCATCGTCCACCCGGACTGGCGGGGCAACGGCTTGCAGCGCAAGCTCCTTGAAGCCGCGCTGCCCCTGCTCCGCCCCGGCATCGTGGGCATCGGGGCCACCGTCAGCCCCGAAAACCAGTACAGTTTGAACAATGCCCTCGCCAGCGGTTTCACCATCGCCGCCCGGCGGGAGATGTACGGCGGGTATGACCGGTATCTGCTGAAGAAAATGGTGTAAAAAGAGGCGGCTGAGATAAACAAAAAAGCCACCTGATCTTCATCAGGTGGCTTTTGGTTGGGGATGAGAGAATCGAACTCCCACAAGTAGAGTCAGAGTCTACCGCACTACCACTATGCAAATCCCCAAGATCTGCTTTGTTGTTTGGCTTTCGAGCCGCTCAACGTGTGCTATTATACGGGAAAAGGCGGGAGTTGTCAAGCGTTTTTTTAAACTTTTTTGCAGAAATTTGAAAAACCGGCCTGAACTCTGCGCAGCGCAGGGTCCGGACCGGTTTGTATGGTTACGGAGTTTTATTAGGCTGCAGCCCTTTCCGACTGTTCTACGGTCAGTTTATGCCGCACCACCAGCAGGCAGATGAGGTGGACGGAAGCCGTCAGCACCCAACTGATCGGGTAGCTGATGTAAAGGGTCGTGGTGGAACGGAAGAGTTGGAAGATGGTGGCGATCCAGACCAGACGGAGCAGGCAGCTGCCGATGAGGCTGACCACCATGGGCAAGACCGAGTAGCCGCGGCCGCGCAGACAACTGGCCAGCGTGTCCATCACGCCGCAGAGGAAGTAGCTGGTGCAGATGACCCGCATCCGGGCCAGACCGGCGGCGATGACGGTCTCATCGGTGGAATAGAAGCGGAGCAGCCCCTCACCGGCAAAGTAAGCGCCGCCGCCCAGCACCACGCCGACGACCACGGCACAGAGCAGACAGTTCCGCATGACGCGGTCAAGGTTGTCGTACCGGCGGGCACCCATGTTCTGACTGGTAAAGGTCACGGCAGCCTGTGCAAAGGCGTTCATGCCGGTGTAGATGAAGCCCTCGATGTTGGAGGCTGCCGAGTTGCCAGCGACCACGATGGAGCCGAAGGAGTTGATGGACGACTGGATGACCACGTTGGAGAGGCTGAACACCGTGCTCTGCAAGCCGGCGGGCAGACCGATCTTCAGGATCTGCAGCAGAGCTCCTTTGTGGAAGCCCAGATGCCGCAGGTCGAGGTGGAGGGCACCTTCCTCCCGGATGAGCAGGATGGTGACCATGATAGCGGAAACGGTCTGGCTGATGATGGTCGCCAGCGCCACACCGGCCACGCTCATCTGGAAGAGGATGACGAACACGAGGTTCAGCACTACATTGATGATGCCGGACACGGCCAGACAGTAGAGCGGGCGGCGGGTGTCGCCCACAGCACGCAGCAGCGCCGCGCTGAAGTTGTACAGCATGGTCATGGGCATCCCGATGAAGTAGATCTTCAGGTAGAGGGTCGAAAGGCCAATGACATCTTCCGGGCAGGACATCAGTTCCAGCAGACCGCGCGCCGCAAAGAAGCCTACAAAGGCCAGCAGCACGCCGCTGACGAGACCCAGCGTCACCGACGTCTGGACCGTATTCTGAACGCCGCGTTCATCTTTGGCACCAAAGCAGCGGGCGGCCACGACATTGGCACCCAGCGAAAGGCCGACGAAAAGGTTGACCAGCAGGTTGATGAGCGCACCGTTGGAGCCGACAGCGGCCAGTGCCGTGCTGCCCACAAACCGCCCGATCACAACGACGTCGGCCGCGTTAAAGAGGAGCTGCAGGATGCTGGACGCTGCCAGCGGCAGGGAAAACAGGATGATCTTTTTCAGCATCGGGCCGGTGGTCAGGTCGCCCGTGCGGGGAGATTGTGCCATGGAAAATGCCGCCTCCTTTGATTTTTACGATCCATTCGGATGAGCCGGATCTCACAAGCTGCGCTGCCGCTTTTTCGAAGCGGTACAATTTCTTATTATAGCGCGGCATCGGGTAAAATACAAGTAAAATCAAAACAAAAAAGGCCCCGCACGGCGGCAGGACCTGAAAAAACCGTTAAAGGGTGAGGGTGCGCCAGTGCTCCGGTTTCTCGTAATCGGTGGACACGCCGTCGTCGGTATACATCCGGTAGGAAGCGTGAGCCCCATCGGGCAGATAGCTCCACAGGTTCAGCTTGGTGTCGTCCAACTGGGCGGTGTTGTCGGCAGGAGAAGCCACCGGCACGAGACGGCCGGGCCGGACAAAGAGCAGCACTTCGTCCAGCCCACAGCGGACGTAGTGATGCCCGGCGGGGAGGATCTCCTCGTCGTGATCGTCTGCTGCCCGCAGACGGAGCAGTTTCATGGATTCGGGCAGGTAGACCATCCGGCCGTGGGCGTTCTGGGTGTAGACGGGCGCGGCCATCAGACCCTCACCGAGGAGAAGCTGGTCCTGCACCTCGCTGGCATCGGGGTCGCCGGGGTAATCAAAGGCCAGCGGCCGGAAGTAGGAGCCGTTTTCCAGCGCCGCCTTCATGAACTCGCTGTAGAGGTAGGGGAGCAGGGCGTAGCGGAGCTGCAGCATCTTGCGGATGGCGGGCAGCTCGTCCTCGAACTGGTAATATTCCTGCGCGCGGGTGCCGGAACTGGAATGGTTGCGCATCAGCGGGGTCAGGATGCCGAACTCCAGCCAGCGCAGGGCAAGGTCGGGCGTGGTGTCGTAGCCGAAGCCGCACAGGTCCGCGCCGGTGTACAGGAAGCCGCACATCTGGACATTGGGCATCATCTGGATGTTGGCCAGAAGCTGCCCCCACGAGGAATTGTTATCGCCCAGCCAGATGCCGCCGTACCGGTGGGAACCGATGAAGCTGGAACGGCTGTAGAGCAGGGTGCGCTTGTCCGGGCGTTCCTTTGCGAGGGCTTCCCCGGCGGCGCGGGTCATGCTGCCGCCGTAGAGGTTGTGGACCCGGTCGTGACGGATGCGCTGGCCGTTTACCTCGTGGTAGAAGCTGGCGTAGTCTTCGGGGCTGTTCATCAGGCCCATGACGCCGCCCACGACCTTCTCGAAGAAATCTTCCTGCTCGATGTTCGGCATCTTGCTCATCTCGGCCATGGAGTCGAAGAAGGCTTTCAGCCGGTCGGGAGAGTAGAAAAGGGCAGGCTCGTTCATATCGTTCCAGAAGCCCTCAATGCCGAGGTCCGTCAGCACTTTGTACCGCCCGCCGAACCACTCCCGCACTTCCGGGCGGAGGAAATCGGCAAAATACGCCTTGCCGGGCCAGACCGCGGCCACAAAGGGGGTGCCGTCGGCCTTTTTGCAGAAGTAACCCTTGGCAAGGCCCTCTTGGCAGGTCTCGTCCTTTTCGTCGATGCGCACGCCCGCGTCAATGATGGGCACCAGACGGATGCCCTCGGCCTTGAGGTCGTCGGCGAGCTGTTTCAGGTCGGGGAAGCGCTCTTTGTTCACGGTAAAATCGGCGTAGCCCTGCATGTAGTCGATGTCCATGCAGATCATGTCCAGCGGCAGGTCGTGGGTCTTGTACTGCTGTGCCACCGTGCGGATGTCGGCTTCGGTCTTGTAGCCGAAGCGGCTCTGGGCCAGACCAAAGGCCCATTTCGGCGGGATGTAGCTGCGGCCGATGAGGGTGCGGAACTCCCTGCACAGGGCGTTCTCATCCCCGCCGGAAAGCAGATACAGCTCATAGTCCGGCTCCTCGGTGCGGATGGTCAGGGTGTCGTGCCGGGTGTAGCCGATGTCATAATGGACTTTTCCGGGGAAATCTACAAAGAGGCCAAAGCACTCCGCTCCATTGCGGATCAGCAGAAAATTGTGCGCACCATAGTAGGAAAGCTTGTCCTCGGTGTGGCGGGACTCGTCGGTGTTGTTGGTGACGTAATGCCAGCCGCGCTTGTTCAACCCGCGGGGCATTTCGCCCAAGCCGTAAACGACGCAGTCCTCCTGCATCTTGTACTGCCAGCCGCCGGGCAGGGCGGTCAGAAACGGAACGGGATCCTCACAGAGCGGGAGCGCCTGCACGACGCTCTCGGTGGGGATGGGGTGCCCGAATGAAAAACGCTGGATCACGGTGGAACCCTCCTTCGAAACGCTGCAAAAACAAACATTATAATCTGTCTCTTATACACATCTGACGCTGCCGACGAAGAGGATAGTGTAG
>OJRT01001300.1_pt1 | contig 10012 bp, 10 predicted proteins | sample 1599281 | NCBI WGS metagenome assembly OJRT01 (sample SAMN03922458, study PRJEB24848) | human gut metagenome | isolation source: stool sample | host: Homo sapiens | place: Germany | collected 2009-11 | reverse complement strand
CCGTGCCGCAGCCGCCGGAGCGGTGCTTAAGCCGTCAGGCGGGAATTGTGCGGTGTTGCCTTAAGAAAGCTCTGCGATATCGTACAGCAGTCGCTCGGTATCGTCCCAGCCCAGGCAGGGGTCCGTGATGGACTTGCCATAGCAGTGCTCGCCGATCTTCTGGCTGCCCGGCTCAATATAGCTTTCGATCATCAGGCCCTTGACCAGGTTCTTGATGTCGTCCGAATGGCGGCGGCTGTGCAGAACCTCTTTCGCAATGCGGATCTGCTCCATATACTGCTTGCCGGAGTTGCTGTGGTTGGTATCCACAATGCAGGCGGGGTTCTTCAGGTTGCGCTTCATGTACAGCTCATACAGCAGGCGCAGATCCTCGTAATGGTAGTTGGGGATGGTCTGGCCGTGCTTGTTCACCGCGCCGCGCAGAATGGTGTGGCTGAGCGGATTGCCGGGGCACTGGACCTCCCACCCGCGGAAGATAAAGTCATGGGGCACTTGGGCCGCCACAACAGAGTTGAGCATAACGGTCAAATCGCCGCTGGTGGGGTTTTTCAGGCCCACGGGCACATCGCAGCCGCTGGCCACCAGGCGGTGGAACTGGTTTTCCACCGAGCGGGCACCCACGGCAATATAGGACATAATGTCCGAAAGGTAACGCAGGTTTTCGGGATAGAGCATCTCGTCCGCAGTGGAAAAGCCGGTTTCCTGCAATACGCGCATGTGCATATGGCGGATGGCCAGAATTCCCTCCAGCATATCCGGCTTTTTTTCCGGGTCCGGCTGGTGGATCATTCCCATGTAGCCCTCGCCGGTGGTGCGGGGCTTGTTGGTGTACACGCGCGGAACGATCACCAGGCGGTCCTTCGTCTTCTCCTGCACCTTGACCAGACGGGACACATAATCCACAACGGCTTCCTCGTTATCCGCCGAGCAGGGGCCGACAACGACCAGGAGCTTGTCGCTTTCGCCGGTAATGATCTTTTTGATTTCTTCATCCCGCTCTTTTTTGCGGGCGGCCAGTTCCGGCGCAAGGGGAAACCTTTCCCGAATGACATCCGGGGAAGGAATTTCTGTCACAAACGAAAATCCCATGATTTTATGATCCTCTCTCCGTCAGCGCCGCACATTCCAGCCCTCTATTGCCGGGCGGCGCTGCGCTTTTTTCTCTGTATTTTGCACAGGTAGTTGATACAAACAGCTTATTTTTATTATAGTATAGAACCCGCCGCGCGGCAAGAGCTGCCCCCGCTGCCGGGCAAAAAACTTGCAAAAAATGCCGTTTTCCGCCGTCCGGCGGCATACAAACAGCCCGCCCGCGCACCACAAACCAGGTGATGCGCGGGCGGGCCTTCTGTATTTAGTGAATCAATTCCGAGAACAGCGGGCAAAGCACGGCGGTCATGATACCGGCCACAGCAACGGAAAGGCCGCTCATCGCGCCTTCCACTTCGCCGATTTCCAGCGCCTTGCTGGTGCCCACGGCGTGGGACGCCGTACCAATGCCGATGCCTTTGGCAATGGGGTTGGTAATGCGGAACACCTTGCAGACGGTTTCCGCCGCCAGCGCGCCCACAATGCCGGTCAAAATCACAATGGCGCCCGTCAGGGTGGCAATGCCGCCCAGCTCGCGGGAAACATCCATGCTGATGGCAGTGGTAACGGACTTGGGCAGCAGGGTGATGTACTGCTCATGGTTCAGGTCCAGCAGCAGGGCCAGTGCCAGCACGCTGAACAGACTGGCCATAACTCCGGCCAGCACACCGGCCACAATGGCTACCAGATTTTTGCACAGCAGATCCCATTTTTCATACAGCGGCACTGCCAGGCTGACCGTTGCGGGCAGCAGCAGATAGCTGATGGGCGAAGCGCTGGCAGCGTATGTATCATAGGGGATTTTCAACACGCTGAGCACCACGATGACAAACGCCGTGCCTAACAGCAGCGGGTTGAAAATTGCCTTGCCGGTGCGCTTGTTGATGAGCACCCCCAGGCCGAACGCAGCCAGCGTGAGCAGCACGCCCCATACGGCGGAAGATTCCAGAACTTGTGTGATCATTGCTTTTTCTCCTTCCGCTCTGCCAGGCGCTGGGTCACGCAGCCGGACACCGTCATGACCAAAATGGTAATGGGGATCAAGGCCAGCAGCACCGGCACCAGCATGGCCTGTAAATCCGCCCACAGGTCCATCACGCCCGCAGCCGCCGGAACAAACAGCAACGGGAAAATGCCGGTCAGAAACAGCGCCGCCGTGCGCACCTGCTCCAGTTTGACCACCCCAAAGCGCAGCGCCGCCAGCAGCAGCATCAGCCCGTACACGCTGGCCGGGATGGGCAGCGGCAGCACCAGGTGGCAAACCTCCCCCGCAAAGCAGAACGCCGCAATGCGGGCAAATTCAAATATCAGTTTCATTTATGCTTTCCTCTTTTGTCCGGCAGTGCCCCCACTACCGCCCTGCGCGAAACAAGACACCTTATCGTTATCTTTTTTTGCTTTTCCGGGCTGCACAGACAGCCCGGTTCTCATTTTTTCATGCTTCACAAGTATAGCAGACTCCCCCACCGGGGGCAAGGTCAATTTTCGACATGTTTGACAAATATTCAGGTACTTTTTTGCATATTGTGACGAATCGTTTCGCCGCGCGTATCGCTCATTCTGTTTTGTTTTTCGATAAATATACAAACTGTATTTTTTGTGTTTTATTTCCAACTACAATAAATCCCTGCCCGGGAACCATCCGGACAGGGATTTGAAGGAGAAACGCAGCTTATTGTGTTCATGGTTCCCCTGCCTCCGTTTTGGCGCAGCCGGCGTTCCGCATACGCGGCTGCACAGCAGGCCGGGGTTCTTGTTCACTCTGCTTTGGTAATAATCAAACGGTTGTCAGCAGGGCTTTGCAGCTGCCCGTTAAAGCATAGGCACCGCTGCCCGCCGTGATAAAGAAACTGTCGCCCTTTTTTGCCTGCACCGTTTCGCCGCCGCAGGTCAGGCGCCCCTCCCCTTCGGTAATCAGGAGCGAAACAAAGGACGTCTCGTCCGCTATGCCGGTGTGACCACCTGCCACCACATCCACGGTAAAGTAATCGCACTTTGCCAGATGGGGGCTGAAATCATGCTGTTCCGGCGGGGTACGGCGCATTACCTCCAGCGCCTGCTTTACATGCAGCGCGCGCGGTTTGCCGTCCGCCCCCACGCGGCCGTAATCGTACACACGGTAGGTCACGTTGGAGTTCTGCTGCACTTCAACCACCACAACACCCTTGCAGATAGCGTGCAGCGTGCCGGACGGGATAAAGAAGCAATCGCCTTTTTTCACCGGCACGGCGTTCAGCACCTCGGTCAGGGTATTGTTCCGGATGCGCTCTTCCAGTTCTTCCCGGCTGATTTCATGGTCAAAGCCGTAATACAGGAACGCGCCCGGTTCACAGTCCAGCACATACCACATCTCGGTCTTGCCGTACTGGTGTTCGTGCTCCAGCGCATACTCGTTGGAGGGGTGTACCTGGATGGAAATGTTATTCTTGGCGTCAATGAACTTGGTCAGAACGGGGAACATTTCAAACTTTTTGCAGTCTGTTCCCGCCGCTTCCGGGTGGGCGGCCAGGTAGTCCGCCAACATGGTGCCGTCCGGCAGATAGCTGGGGCCATCGGGATGGCAGGAAAGCACCCAGGCTTCCGCCAGCGGGTTCAAATCGCTCTGCACGCCAAAGTCGGTGCGCAGGCGGCTGCCACCCCAAAGGTAATCCTTACAGGAAGGGGTCAGTTTTAGAATTGACATTGTCGATTTACCTCATTATATCACAGCACATTATAAAATGATAGGGTCATATCGCGGAATCATTTTCAGGTTGACGCACAATTTTTGCGCATTACACTTTGTGCAGGTACCACAGCTTTGCGGGCACCTGGCCGTAATCGCCGGGCAGAGGCAGACCAAGGGTCTGCAGCATAAAGCCGGTGTACCGTTTCCCTGCCTCATCCTGATAGGCTGCAGTCTTCTCCAGCCCCTGCAGAATCAGACGCGGGCAGGGTTTTCCACGGCCATTCAGGGCGCTGCCAGATGCCGTCCACAACTTCCAGGCGGGGGCGAAATTCAGGCAAAAGCTAGCCGCACCGCGCAGGGTCAGCGGCCCGCCCCACGGCACCGGGAACTGCGCGCCGACGCTGACATCCAGCACCAGCAAAGCCAGCAGCGCCAGCATGGGCAGCCAGGTTGCGCCAGGGTGGACGCCCCCGCCGGGGCACGGGCACACGATATTACCGGTCTTGCTGATTGAGATATGCCTGATTTTTTTCGATCAGCGCCACACGCTGGGCCACGCAGTCACGGCTGCGCAGCGGGTCTGCGGGGGGGTTGAATGCAAAGTCCAAAAGCTGGCCAATGGTCGTGGAAGCAACGTGCAGGCGCGTATCACTGGCGGCATAATAAATATACACCTTACCGTCATCATCCGCAATAGCACCATTGGTAAATACCACGTTGGAAACATCGCTGACGCGCTCCCAGCCACGCGGCGCGATCAAAAATCCGGCCGGTTCGGCAATCACTTTCCAGGGCTCTTTCAAATCGGTCACAAACAGGTAGATCACATAGCGCAGGCCCTCCGCAGTGTTGCGCACGCCATGGGCAATGTGCAGCCAGCCCCTGGCCGTCTTGATGTAGGTCGCGCCCTCGCCGTTCTTGCCTTCGGTGATGGTGTGGCAGCGGCGGGTCAGCAGGGCGTCCAGCTTTGCCTGCTGGCGGTAAAATTCAGAGTGCAGTTTACACATTGACATCGGGGTTCCTTCTCATGAGTTCCATGCACATCCGACCATTGTGGTAAGGGCACTTCCACGGCTCCACAATGGGCTTGTGGGCGGGGGTGCCGTATTTATCCGTCTGCCAGAACCATTCGCTGCCGGGGCGGGTATCGACCATCTTATCCAGGATAAAATGGTACACATCGGCGGCAGCATCGGCATAGCGATATTCACCGGTTTTCTGGTATACACCTTTTTCAACCGCTGGCCGCCAAAGGTTTCGCCTGTAAATCATATTGAGGGGGTGTAAATCCATTTTCCCATATGGTATGATAATATCAAATTCTTTTACATCGAGATCCACCCGAGGGCATTCGCCACAGAACTTACCAGAATGATGGCAGCAAACACCGGGCAAAGGGTGCGGATCATAAAATTGAAAACCTTTTTTCGGCGGAAAGGTTGACCATTCTGGGTCACCTCTTCCTCAATCTTTTCCACGCCGATCACGCTGGTCACCAGCAGGCAGGTTGCAATGGCCGCAATGGGCATCATAACTGAGTTTGTCAGGAAGTCGAAAAAGTCAAGGAACTGCATCCCGATAACGGTCACGCCCGACAGCGGGCCATAGCCAAGCGCCGACAAGCTTCCAAGCAGCACCATAATAATCCCAATCACTGCCGCAGCCTTTTTGCGGCTCCATCCCAGTTCATCCTCAAAAGTCGATACTGCGCTTTCTGTCAATGCAATAGAGCTTGTCACCGCTGCAAACAGCACCAGCACAAAGAACAGCACGCCCACCAGCGAACCAAGTTCCATGCTTTCAAAAACTTTCGGGATCGTAATAAACATCAGTGCGGGACCGGCCTGCAGGGTGTCCGGGTCACCACCAGAGAACGAAAACACCGCCGGAATGATCATCAACCCGGCCATCATTGCAATCAGCGTATCAAAAATCTCAACGTTCTTGGTAGATCCCTCAATGGATACATCTTTTTTCATGTAAGAGCCGAATGTTACTAAAATACCCATTGCGATGGACAAAGAATAGAACATCTGGCCCATGGCTGTAACCACTGTCATCCATGAAAAATTGGCCGGATTCGGTACCAAAAAGTACTTCACTCCTTCCAGCGCACCGGGCCGTGTTACTGAATAAGCTGCAATAATTACTGATAACACCACCAGTACCGGCATCATCATCCGGGAAACACGCTCCACACCATTGCGGACACCGGCAAAAATGATGCCCAGTGTAAGCAGGGTAAAGAGCAGGAATACGATTTCCACCGAAGCGCCATTGGCGATGAAAGAGGAAAAATACCCATCCTGTGCCAGCTCACTGCCATGACCGGTAATATACCCCACCAGATACTTGATAACCCAACCGCCAATAACCGAATAATACGGCACAATCAAAATGGGAATTACCGCGTTGATCCATCCTCCAAATGCACGCCAGCGTCCCTTTCCAGAAGCTGCAAAGGCCCCAACCGGACTTTTCCGGGTCATCCGTCCCAGCGCTGTCTCTGCCATAATCATTGTATAGCCAAAGGTGACCGCCAGCAGAATGTAAATCAGCAGAAAAATTCCACCGCCATATTTTGCCGCCAGGTATGGGAACCGCCAGATATTGCCCAAGCCAACCGAGGCGCCGGCTGCCGACAGGACAAAGCCAAGTTTGCCGGAAAATGAGCTCCGGCCGCTGTGTTGTTTTTCCATTTATTTTTTCTCCTAACCATTTTCACACTATTATTTTCACACTATTATTTTCACACTATTATTTTCACACTATTATTTTAGTGTAACATAACCGCCAAAAAACTGCAATCTACGCCACAAACAATCGCTTTCATAGGGAGGGGCAAAGTCGTTGCTTTTATATTCCTGTCTGCCATTCTATAAAAAAGCTTCCACCTTACGGCAGAAGCTTTTCTTTGGTGGGCCATCCAGGACTTGAACCCGGGACCAAGCGGTTATGAGAACGTCGCTAATTTTGAAATTTCATTTTTCTTGTGGAATCTTGTGACTATCTCATAATTCCGAAAAAACATCTTTGTGTACTTTGACGTAACTTTTGGTGTCTTTTCGTGTCTAAAATGGCTCTTTGTACCCAGAACCGTACCCAAGAATTTTTGGGTACGAAACTCGACACTTACTGTTACTATTTTGCTTTTACATGGCTCACTTTCAAAAAAGGAGGTGAGCTTTTTCTTTTGTAAAAATCGGAAGGGAGGTTTTCCACATGAACAAGCACTCACAGTTGAAAATCCGTGGTCCCACCAAATGACGCTGGACTACTTCTACGGGCAGTCGGGCGAGTTGTTCTCCTATCATGGAACAGATGAAAGCTACCGAGGGCGTGACAGCGGAATTAAAGTGTACCTGTCAAATGGAATGGGTACAACGATATAATAACATCCATAACCGGGCAGAAGAAATTGATTTGCATGTGATGGTTTATTCATAACAGTATCGCAGAATGAGTATGACAAGCATAATTGGGGGAGCGATAAAACTTGCTGTTGATATGTAAATTTAGAGGTTGTTTTTTCTGTATTCAATAGGAGAAATCCCGTAAACCTCTTTAAATTTACGGCAAAAATAAGGCGCATCGTGAAAGCCGCATTGTTCTGATATGGTTATAACCTTCATTTCCGTGGCTGCCAGTAGTTTTGCGGCTTTTTTCAGCCTGTATTGTATCAAATAAGAAATAGGAGATTGACGGATACCATTCTTGAATATTTGCATACAAGTGTTCTTACTTACATGGGCAAAATCTGCGATGTCATCAAGTTGGATCTGGTCGGCATAATGACTATGAATAAAACTCATCATCATTTGAAGGCGAGACGTATCGCTGTTTCTTTTAACGGTTTGTCTTTGTAGAAACATGGATTCCATATTTCCGTACAGCAACTCCCAAATGGTTGCCAACAATCGCATGGTTGTCAGCTCCCTAAAATTTGCTTGTTTCTGCGTCTCAAATATCTGATTTAGTAAAGAAAGTATCTCTTTATGCCACAGGGTATACGGCTCAAAAACCAAAAAGTCAATATCTGAAGTAAGCACTGGCTTAATATATTGCTGGTATATCAAACTCTCCTCTGAAGCCAACAGCAAAGGGGAAAAAACAATATTTGGAATCAATGTGGTTTGTTTTGCTGTTAATTGATGAATGATTTTCGTGTTGATAAATAAACCACTGCCTGCTGGTAACGAGAAATTATCTTTTCCGATATAACATTGCACTTCACCGCTTTGCACATATATAAATTCAATTTCCTGATGCCAATGCCAACCGATTGTATGGAAGTCGAAGTCCCAGATATCTTCTAGATAGTATTGAAACGGAAATACCGATTGTCCGTGGGTTCTTTTTTCCATGAGAGTTTCATCTGTAATGATTTTTAATTCGCTGGTGTCTGCCAATGATGCCCCCCTCCTTTGTATTGTGATATTATACAATAAAAACGTGGTAAAGTCCATTGCTGTCCAAACAAAAGCATGATATCATTCGATGTAGTTTGAAAGGAGGGCTTTGTGCTATGAAGAACTATAAAAAAACATTAAGAGCCTGTTATCTCGGATTTATCACACAGGCAATCGCAGCTAATTTTGCACCATTGCTTTTTTTGGCGTTTCATTCAGATTTCAACATCTCACTGGGACAGATTGCCTTAATTCCCGCAGTATTCTATGTAACACAATTAAGCGTAGATTTAATTTGTGCAAAATATGTGGATTCTATTGGATACCGAAAATCCATCGTGGCTTCTCAGCTGTTTGCAGGTCTGGGGTTGATCGGACTTGCGGTTTTGCCCAATATAATATCTCCATATGTCGGAATACTGATCGGAGTGTTTTTTTATGCACTCGGAAGTGGTCTTGTTGAGGTGTTGTGCAGTCCTATTGTGGAAGCCTGTCCCTTTGACCATAAGGAAAAAGTGATGAGCCTACTTCATTCCTTTTACTGCTGGGGCAGTGTGGGCGTGATTTTACTTTCTACAATTTTCTTTTCCGTTTTTGGTATTGACAAATGGAGGATTTTAGCCTATTTGTGGGCAATGATTCCTTTGTACAATATTTACAATTTTGCCACCTGCCCTATTGAGCATTTGGTAGAGGACGGTCAGAGAATGTCGTTGCGTCAATTGCTGAAGATGCCTATTTTTGGAGTTGCAATTATCCTAATGATTTGCGCTGGAGCTTCTGAAATGGCAATGGCGCAGTGGGCATCAGCTTTTGCAGAATCCGCATTAGGATTAACCAAATCCGTTGGCGATTTGGCGGGTCCGTGCTTGTTTGCAATCACAATGGGCATTGCCCGTGTGCTGTACGGCAAATTTGGTGAAAAGATAGATTTGACAAAGTTTATGCTGGTATCGGGAGTTCTTTGTGTATTGAGCTATCTTTTGGCTGGTCTATCTGCAATGCCGATTTTGGGGTTGATTGGATGTATCCTATGTGGCTTCTCAGTTGGTATTATGTGGCCCGGAAGTATCAGCATTACTGTTCCGAGGATTCCAAAAGGAGGTACAGCCTTGTTTGCACTGTTGGCTGTAGCTGGAGATATGGGTGGTGCTTTTGGTCCGAGCATGGTAGGATATTTTTCACAGCAGGCAGGAGATAATCTTCAGGTAGGTTTGTTGACGGGATGCACATTTCCTTTAATTATGTTGGCAGCTTTGATTGCAATGCGAAAAATGGCAAAAAATGATTGATACTGCGGTTACGCTAAGGCAATATCATCACAGTCGCAAGCATCATATCACGGACAGTGGAAATCCAGAAAAAAGCTGATAGATGCAAGCTAGTAGAAGCCGGACACGCGCAGCCCAGCACGACCCTTGCGATCTACACGCAGGTCTACGATAGGCGGCGTGATGAGATTCGCAACCAGATGAGCAAGGAACTGTACGAATGAGCAAAAAAAGAAGCACGAAGGCCGAAACCTTCGTGCTTTGTGGTGGAGCATTGTCCACAGCACTCGAACCCAACACTTCCTCACGAGTGACCGTCTTGGCATCGTCCGTGAAGTTGAAGTTGAGCACGACCCGATCATCAAAGACGTAGACCGAGTTGACAAAGGTATCAATGATCTGCCGCTGGTGTTCCGTGCTGCCCACGTCACCCTTGCGGAATTTTTCAAGCCAGAACCGAATCCACTCACGGGTCAAGACGGGCTTTTTCAGCTCTTCTTCCAGAATGCTGGTGTTCAGAGCTTCTTTCCGGGCTTCCAGCTCGTCCAACCGCTGCTTGGTGGTCGGGGTCAGGA
>OJRT01001278.1_pt1 | contig 10092 bp, 8 predicted proteins | sample 1599281 | NCBI WGS metagenome assembly OJRT01 (sample SAMN03922458, study PRJEB24848) | human gut metagenome | isolation source: stool sample | host: Homo sapiens | place: Germany | collected 2009-11 | reverse complement strand
CACTAAGGTATACATCGAATTGCATGCAAGCATGCATCGATGATACCTTTTGACCCTTTAATCATATAATGTAAATTATATACGATTTGCAATGCTGTTGCAATGCAAATCAGAAAGGAAATTACAGCTAATGATAGAACAAAAGGAGCATTTTCACGGCAGTGACCTTGAAAAAATAGAAAAAATATACGGTATAAACAAAGAAAATATTGTAAGCTTTGCAGCAAATGTCAACCCACTCGGTGAATCCGGTAAACTAAAGACGGCACTGTCTGAGCGCATTGATGCAATCACAAAATACCCTGACAGGGAGTATACTTCTCTCAGAAAGGCTATCGGCAGCTACTGCAAATGCGATTACAATCACATAACAGTCGGAAACGGATGCACGGAGCTCATCTCACTTTTCATTCAGATTACAGCCCCTAAAAAGACACTTCTGCTTGGTCCGACTTACTCTGAGTACGAGCGCGACCTAAGGATAAACGGCAGTGATATCTCCTACTATTTTCTTAAGGAAAAGGATGATTTTAAGATTGATTCGGATGAATTTATCTCTGCAATCACAGCTGATACCGACCTTGTCATCATCTGTAATCCCAACAATCCGACCGGCAGTCTTATCACACCGGATAAGCTCAAAACAATTTTAACCCACTGTAAAGAGACAAATACTTATGTGATGATAGACGAGACATATATAGAGTTTGTGCCGGATGTTGATGAGCTTTCAGCAATACCTCTGACTGAATTGTTTAACAATGTGATTATATTACGCGGCACATCCAAGTTTTTTGCCACTCCGGGACTTCGTCTGGGCTATGCCATCACATCAAATTCACAAATTCTTACAGACATAAACACAAACAAAAATCCGTGGATGATTAACTCTCTCGCCGTTGTTGCAGGCGAAACCATGTTTTTGGATGAAGAATATATAGATAAAACAAGAAGCTTGATACTTTCGGAGAAAACCAGATGCAGGCAATTGATTGAAGAATCACACAAATTTAAGCTTTATCCATCCTACAGCAACTTCTATCTGCTTAAGATACTTGATGAAGGCGTGGATGCACATATGCTATTTGAGCGCGCCATAAGGCAGGGCATGATGATAAGGGACTGCTCTACCTTCCCCGGGCTTGAGGAGCGGTTCATACGATTTTGTATAATGAAGCCAGAGGACAACACAAGGCTTATTAATTGCCTTACACAATGATGCTAAATGCCTTTATATAAACATAACATATAACCAAAAAGCTTCCAGAAAGAATTAAATCCTTCCGGAAGCTTTTTTGTATGAAGCATCATAAATAATGCTTTAAGCTCTATATTATTTTGCAGATAAGAACTCGTCAATACCCTTTGCTGCTGCTTTTCCTGCACCCATGGCAAGAATAACCGTTGCAGCACCTGTTACGGCATCTCCTCCTGCAAATACACCCTCTTTTGATGTTGCACCTGTATCCTCAGTTGCTACAATACACTTTCTCTTATTTGTATCGAGACCTATTGTTGTAGAGGAAATAAGCGGATTTGGAGATGTCCCAAGTGACATGATCACTGTATCACACTCCATCTCATACTCAGAGCCGGCAATCTCAACAGGGCTTCTACGTCCTGATGCATCAGGCTCTCCAAGCTCCATCTTTATAAGCTTAACACCCTTAACCCAGCCATTCTCATCTACAAGAATCTCTGTCGGGTTCTCAAGGAGGTCAAAGATAACTCCCTCTTCCTTGGCATGATGTACTTCCTCTTTACGTGCAGGAAGCTCTGCCTCACTACGTCTGTATACAATGTGTGTCTCAGCACCGAGACGAAGAGCTGTTCTGGCTGCGTCCATGGCTACGTTTCCACCACCGACAACTACAACCTTTTTACCTTTTGAGATAGGAGTCTCATAACCCTCTTTAAAAGCCTTCATGAGGTTATTTCTTGTAAGGAACTCATTAGCAGAAAATACACCGTTGGCCTGCTCTCCAGGGATTCCCATAAATCTTGGAAGTCCTGCTCCCGAACCGATAAATACAGCCTCAAAGCCTTCTTCCTCCATAAGTTCGTCAATCTTAACTGACTTTCCGATAACTACATTTGTCTCGATTTTAACACCAAGTGCCTTGACATTCTCTACTTCTGCCGCAACAACCTTGTCCTTTGGAAGACGAAACTCCGGTATTCCGTAGCTTAATACTCCGCCGGCAGCATGAAGTGCCTCAAAAATAGTTACATCATAGCCAAGCTTTGCAAGGTCTCCGGCACATGTAAGTCCTGCAGGACCTGAACCGATAACAGCAACCTTTTTGCCGTTTTTCTCTGCGGCTGTCTTTGGCTTGATGCCATTCTCTCTTGCTGTATCAGCAACAAATCTCTCAAGCTTTCCGATTGAGACAGGATCGCCCTTGAAGCCTCTGATACACTTACCCTCACACTGGCTCTCCTGTGGGCATACACGTCCACATACAGCAGGAAGTGCTGATGACTCTGAAATAATCTCATAAGCCTTTGTGAAATCACCATTTTTAACCTGCTCAACAAATGCAGGAATATTGATAGAAACAGGGCAGCCCTTCATACACTGTGCATTTTTACAGTTTAAGCATCTGCTTGCCTCTGCCATTGCCTCTTCTTTATTGTAGCCGTAGCAAACCTCTTCGAAGTTTGTGGCACGAACCTTTGGATCCTGCTCTCTGACAGGTACTCTCTTTAATACATCGACTTCCATTATTTGTCACCTCCGCAGTTTCCGCAGCCACCGTGATGTGTTGCGCCCTCTTCATAGGCAAGCTTAGCTCTGCCTTCCTCTGTCTTATATTGCTGCTGTCTCTTCATAGCCTGATCGAAATCAACAAGATGTCCGTCGAACTCAGGTCCGTCAACACATGCGAACTTAACCTTTCCGTCCACGATCAGACGGCATGCTCCACACATACCTGTTCCGTCAACCATGATTGGGTTCATTGAAACAATTGTAGGAATTTCAAGCTTCTTTGTGAGCAGACATGTGAATTTCATCATAATCATAGGTCCGATAGCTACACAGCAGTCATATGTATTGCCGGCATCAACAAGTGCCTGAAGCTGCTGGCTGCCGTTGCCGTGGAAGCCGTATGAGCCATCATCTGTACAAACATAGAGATTCTTTGCAACAGCTTTCATCTCATCCTCAAAGAAAAGGATATCCTTATTTCTAAAGCCCATGATGACATCAGCATCCACACCATGCTCTTTAAGCCACTTAACCTGTGGATATACAGGGGCTGTACCAAGACCTCCTGCGATAAATACGATGTGCTTTTTCTTTGTCTCCTCGAGGTTATCCTCCTGACAAAGCTCTGATGGACAGCCGAGTGGTCCGACGAAATCCTCTAATGAATCTCCCTCATTAAGAGCCATCATTCTCTCTGTTCCTGCACCGATAGTCTGTACTACGATAGTAACAGTCTCTTTTTCCCTGTCATAATCACAGATGGTAAGTGGGATTCTCTCTCCTACCTCGTCTGTCTTTGCGATGATAAACTGACCAGGCAGACACTCTTTTGCAACTCGTGGTGCCTTTATATCCATAAGGATAATATTGTCAGCCAATTTTTCTTTTCGAACTATTGGATACATAGTCTTCCTCCTAGTTAAATCTTATCCCATTACATAAGTAATCTGATACTCGATTATTTCATACTTTTTTAATTTTAAATGAAATGATATAATTTTTCAATATATTTCTTTAGATATTCCATAAAAATATGTTATATACTTATAAAATTGTGTTATCTTTTGATATTCGTCCGGTACTTTATAAAATCATATTATATAATATGTAATCAAGATAGCTCTCAGTGGTTTTGAATAGTTACTTGTGAATAATAATAAAACAGGAACCAATTCATGCAAAAAATGAACCGGTTCCTGTATTTATCAGCTTTTATGAGAAATATACAAGCTCATCCTGCGGTTTCTCGGCAGGCTCGATGGAAACCGGATAAAGCACCGGTCCCTTTCCCTTGTACTCTCTTGCAAACTCCACATGCACCATTGCGGTGATGGTAATCCACGATTTGTGAGGAATACTGCTCTCATCCTCATACTTGCACTTAAAGCCTATAAATGTCACGTCCTCTATACAGCAGGTCATCGCAAACCTGCCCGGTACCATAACACCCTTTCTAAGCTTATCAGGATTGTATACAAGGGCAAGAAATTTGACAATCTTGCCGTCGTACTTCTTGTAATTCTCCATGGCATCCATATACCAGATGGCATAATCTGCATCTGAAAGCTCAATCACATCCTGATTTATATCAAACGGCAGTTCCTCCGGACGCTCATCAATAGTACCGTCCTTGCGTTCGTAGACTATCTGGGCTTTGCGGTTGATATTCTTTATGGTACGCCTTAGGTGTCCTCTGTCTGTATCATCGTCCGTCCTGTTAAATATGACAACATCACTCGCAAATACCTGTTCCTGCATCATCGCGCGCATATTGTTCATATAAAGGTCAAATGTAGTGGAATCAACTGTGGCGAGCGACTGCACGATAACCCAGCCCTTTGGCAACTCGGCCTCTATTATTTTATCAATGCCCCATGTGCCGTTGTACTCGATAAACACCTGTTCAGGCAAATACTGCATGTTGAGCTCATTCAGCTTTGCAGCTGTAAACTCATCCTCCGAGTCGATCTCTGCAACCTGGATATTGGCAGCCTTTAGCTTATCCATATCATACTCCACATCACCATCCTCGCACATAATGATAAGCCCCTTTGAGCCATTAGCGAAATCATTCTCGAAAATGGTATCCTTGATCAGTGAAGTCTTGCCACTGTCCATGAATCCGGTAAATAAATATACTGGAATCTCTTCAGCCATTTTGTTAGTTCCTTTCTGATTATTGTGTAACTATGTTAAATACATTTAAGCAAGTCCGAAGAGCTCTTCAAGCTCATGCTCGTGGATATCTGTTCCGATAACAACGATACGTCCTGTATAGTCAGGCTCGCCATCACGAATCTCGTACTCGCCCGGAACCATATCAAAGTAAATCCACTTGCCGTCTGTGCCCTCTACCATGCCCTTTGAACGAAGAATCTTGTCATCTTCCACAAACTGTTTAAGGATTTCTTCGAGCTTAGCGCGCTCAAATTTGTGAGGTGTCTCCTTGCCCCAGCTTGTAAATACATCATCAGCATGATGATGTCCGTGCTCATGATCATGGTCATGACAGCCACAGGTGCAGCCCTCGCCGTGCTCGTGATGATGCTCGTGCTCGTCATGGTCGTGGTGATGCTCGTGATCATCGTGGTCGTGATGGTGCTCATGCTCATCATGGTCGTGGTGATGTTCATGCTCATCATGGTCGTGGTGATGCTCATGCTCATCATGGTCATGGTGATGATGATGCTCTGCCTCATCCTGTGCATGACGTGCCTCAGCAAGCACCTTCATCTCGAGATTGTCCTGACCTTCCATAGTCTTAAGAATCTGCTCTCCTTTAATAGCATCCCAGTCAGTAGTGATAACTGAAGCCTTTGGATTTAAAGCCTGAATCTGCTTTACGCAAAACTCAAGCTGCTCAGGTGTAGCATTCTGGCTGCGGCTTAAGATAACTGTTGTGGCATACTCTATCTGATTGTTGAAGAACTCACCAAAAGCCTTCATCTGCTTGCTTGCCTTAAGCGCATTTACGACTGTAACAAGTGCATTGAGCTTGACCGGCTGCTCTTTTTCGATATCTATAACTGATTTCATGACATCTGATAATTTGCCTACGCCGGAAGGCTCGATTAAGATACGGTCCGGATGATACTTAGTAATAACCTCATTTAAGTTCTTACCAAAATCACCAACCAGTGAACAGCAGATACAGCCTGAGTTCATCTCAGTAATCTGAATGCCGGCATCCTTTAAAAAGCCACCGTCTATACCAACCTCACCGAACTCATTCTCTATGAGAACTATCTGCTCACCCTTAAAAGCCTCATCTATCATTTTCTTGATAAATGTAGTCTTTCCAGCTCCAAGGAAACCTGAAATAATGTCAATTTTTGTCATTGTAATTCACTCCTTTTCTTTTCACTAAGTCCTATTTTACTAGCAATAATACAAATATGCAAATTAAATTTTTATTATTAAATTATGTTGACACATAACAAAAGAACTACCGCACGCGGTAGTCCTCTCTAATACATTAATTGTATTTTCTTTTTCTAGCTGCTTCAGATTTCTTCTTACGCTTTACGCTTGGTTTCTCGTAATGCTCGCGCTTACGGATCTGCTGGATGCCTGCTTTTGCACAGTTTCTCTTGAATCTGCGTAATGCGCTATCTAAAGTCTCGTTTTCTTTAACTATTACACTAGACATAACCTAAAACCTAACCTCCCTCCAGTTGTGTATTGTGCATCAACTGTTAGGTATCTATACTTAATTGCACTAACATGTATTTTATCAAAATATCCGGATTTGTCAAGATAAATCCGGATATTTTTTTAACAAATTTAGACCCATTTTTTTAAATATGCATTTTAAAGCACTATATATGCATTTTTGTTACTTAATCATACCTGAAAGTGCATCCTTTACTGAAGCAATAGCATCAGGAATACCTGCCGGGTTCTTTCCACCGGCCTGAGCCATGTTAGGGCGTCCACCGCCGCCACCGCCTACCTTTGAGGCGATTGCCTTGATTAAGTTTCCTGCATGTGCACCGCTCTTTATGGCAGCATCTGTTGCCATGGCAACAAGATTTACCTTGCCTTCATTTGAAGAAGCAAGCACGATAACTCCCTCGCCAAGCTTTTCCTTGAGGGAATCTCCAAGATCACGCAGTCCGTTCATATCAACGCCGTCAACACTTGTTGCAAGAAGCTTGATGCCGTTTACATCAACTACCTGATCCATAACATCGCCGAGTGCATCCTTTGCTGCCTTGCTCTTAAGAGACTCATTCTCACTCTGAAGTGCCTTCATCTCAGCCATCAGGTGCTCAAGTCTATCTTTGAGGTTGGCAGGAGTTGATTTAACAACCTTAGCAGCCTCCTCAAGCTCCTTCTCCATATTGCTGTAGTAAGCGAATACATTGTCGCCTGTGATAGCCTCGATACGTCTTACGCCAGCAGCTACACCGCTCTCTGAAAGAATCTTGAATACCTTGATATCAGATGTATTCTTTACATGTGTACCACCGCAGAATTCCTTAGAAAAATCGCCCATTGATACGACACGTACCTTTTCACCGTATTTCTCGCCGAAGAGAGCCATGGCACCTGTCTTTTTAGCCTCATCGACAGTCATGACATCTGTGCGAACTTCAATAGCTTCGTTGATTTTCTCGTTTACGATATCCTCAACCCTTTTAAGCTCCTCAGCAGTCATAGCAGAAAAATGAGAGAAATCAAAACGTGTTCTCTCAGCATCCTGGTAAGAACCTGCCTGCTCTACATGTGTGCCGAGTACCTCACGCAGTGCCTTCTGAAGCAGATGAGTGGCAGAGTGATTTCTGCATGTGTTTGTTCTTGTTTTTGTATCAACAGAAAGTGTAGCATTCTCGCCTGTGCGGATCATACCTTCTGACACATAACCTACATGTGCATATCTGTTGCCGACTACCTTTACTGTATCCTCGACAACAAATGTACCGCTCTCAGTCTTTATGATACCCTTGTCACCCTGCTGACCACCCATTGTGGCATAGAAAGGTGTGTTTGGAACGATTACAGAGCCCTTATCACCATCTGAAAGAGCCTCGACTACATCATCCGATGTGGTAAGGAAAGCAATCTCAGCTGTGTCTGTAAGCTTGTCATAGCCTGTGAACTCTGTAGTAATTTCAGAATCTATATCATTGTAAACATTGGCATCAGCACCCATATAGTTTGTTTCCTTGCGGGCTCCTCTTGCCTTCTGTCTCTGAGCCTCCATACAATTCTCAAAGCCAGCCTCATCATATGTGAAGCCTTTCTCCTCGAGAATCTCTGCAGTGAGGTCTACAGGGAAGCCGTATGTATCGTAAAGCTTGAATGCATCCTCTCCTGAAAGCACCTTGACTCCGTCAGCCTTCATATGCTCTTCCATATCTGCAAGGATACCAAGTCCCTGGTCGATAGTCTTCGCGAACTTTTCCTCTTCCTGAGTGAGCACCTTAAGGATGAAATCCTTTCTCTCCTCAAGCTCCGGATAGCCATCCTTACTCTCATCAATGACAACCTGCGCGATTTTGCCAAGGAATGCTCCCTGTATGCCAAGTGTACGTCCATGCATAGCGGCACGTCTGATGATACGGCGAAGCACATAGCCCCTGCCCTCGTTAGATGGCATAACTCCGTCAGAGATAAGGAATGTAGACGAACGGATATGATCTGTGATAAGACGGATAGAAACATCGTCCATCTCATCGACATGATATTTCTTGCCTGAAAGCTCGCAGACCTTGTCACGGATAGCCTTCATGGTATCAATATCGAATACCGAATCAACATCCTGCATTACAACAGCAAGACGCTCAAGTCCCATACCTGTATCAATGTTCTTGTGCTCAAGCTCAGTGTATCCACCGTGTCCGTCACCGTTAAACTGTGTGAATACATTGTTCCACACCTCCATGAAACGGTCACAGTCACAGCCTACCTTACAATCAGGCTTGCCACAGCCGTACTTCTCACCGCGGTCGTAGTAAATCTCAGAGCAAGGACCGCAAGGACCTGCGCCATGCTCCCAGAAGTTGTCACACTCACCGGTCTTTGGATCTCTGTAGAAACGTGTAATACGATCTGCCGGCACTCCCACTTCCTTAGTCCAGATATCAAATGCCTCATCATCCTCACCGTAGATGGAAGGATAAAGCCTGTCCTTTTCAAGACCGAGCACCTCTGTCAAAAACTCCCATGACCATGCGATTGCTTCATGCTTGAAATAATCACCAAACGAGAAGTTTCCGAGCATCTCAAAAAATGTAAGATGACGAGCTGTCTTACCTACATTCTCGATATCACCTGTTCTGACACACTTCTGGCATGTAGTCACACGGTGTCTTGGCGGAACCTCCTGTCCTGTAAAATATGGTTTAAGCGGTGCCATACCTGCATTGATAAGAAGCAGACTGTTGTCATTGTGAGGCACCAGTGAAAAACTCTTCATTGCGAGATGTCCCTTGCTCTCAAAGAACTCAAGGTACATACGACGTAATTCGTTAACGCCATAACTCTTCTTCATTACTTGAATCTCCTATTCTTTTGTCTTTGCGTCCTTCATTTTACGAAGCTTTACCCCAATCAGTGCCCCGCAAAAGCCTATGGCCGCCAAAACAATCATAATAATAACATATTGTGCTACGCACATGAAAAAGTCCCCCATAATTACCCTCCTAAAATTTATTGAACTAATTTATTATAAATGAATTTGTGAAATAATTCAATAGTTCTCTCCAAAAGCGAACGTCTGATTTTCACGTTCAATCTCAATAACCCTGTCAGCCATTTCCTTATTGCTCAGCCTCTTTTTGTATTCATTAATACCGCTGTAGTCCTGCCACATGTGCATAGGAAACACAAACTCTGCCGAGGTGTTTTGTAAAAAGAAATCAAATCCCTTGAACTGATATTCCATAAGCTTTGGATCCATCGGGAAAAATGCCACGTTTATTGGTTTTTCCGTAAGCTTTTTTATCTCATGCCTGAAGGCTCTGCGCACTCTGCCGTTTATCAGATCTCCTGCGCCATCCCACTCCCAGTCGTTTAAATCACCGGCATGAAACAGGCTCACACCGTTTGAGGCAACATAAAATGCCACCCCGGCGTCGGTGGATCTAAGTGTCATTATATCCAGATCATCCACATGATATGTATTGTCAGGTGAAACAAATGTCACCTTGTCCCTGACAGCGGGATCAATGCCATGCTTTGATAAAAAATGCGGACTGATACGGATATCCTTTGAAAAAACATAATGTATATTCGGATATTTGTCAGTCAGACGCAAAATATCCATATCATAATGATCCTTATGGCTGTGACTTGCAAACATATAGATTTTTGTATCCGGCTCATAAGATGGCAGCTTTCCGGTAAAATGCATACCCTGTCTCTTATACACATCTGAC
>OJRT01001275.1_pt1 | contig 10104 bp, 9 predicted proteins | sample 1599281 | NCBI WGS metagenome assembly OJRT01 (sample SAMN03922458, study PRJEB24848) | human gut metagenome | isolation source: stool sample | host: Homo sapiens | place: Germany | collected 2009-11 | reverse complement strand
ATCGAGACATGTGTATCGCATGCTCCGGGAGTTCGTGGATTTTGCCAATGTATTTCACTAACTCTCAATTTACCTTACTTCTTCCGTGATCAATTCTGCCCACGCCACAGCGAATCCGGCGCGGTGTGCTACCCGTTGGGAAGCAATGTGGGACATGCTTGTTCCATAATAAGGAATTGTACCTTGAGCCAAAATATCCTGAGCCAGAAGTCTTACTAAAGTCGATCCCACATGCATTTCTCTGGCGTGGGGAGCTACATTGATCCCAATCTGCCAGAACAGGGGACTGTCAGCGCTGGCGCCTGCCATACCGAGAATCTCACCGTCCTTTACCGCGGCCATGCCCAAAACATCCGGTGCATCCGGATCGAAAGCAAATGCTTGATCAAAACGATCATCACCACGAAATTGCAGAATAGCATCCTGATCATATCGTATCAGTTCAAAATCCCGGGTATCAGATAGCAAAGCCGAAGGAAGGTCAGAAGAAGCTATGCCACCAGACTCCGGCAGAAAAAAAGGATGTACCTGCGCAATACGGAGACCGAAGGGAGCCAGCAATTCCTCCAATTCCCGAAGCCGTTTCATGTCAAAAAACCATTCTCCCGTCACATCGGCATAACGTTTCCGACATTCTGCCACAATTTCCTCGGAACCGGTAACTAATAATTTTCCATTGACGACAGCAATTTTTAACCTGCAAACCGTTTGTTCCTGAAAACGGCGGCGTCCCTCCTGCGGTACATAAATTGTAAAATGATTTTTTGAATCTGCCACATCAGCAGGACTGCAACAGTAGTCCAGTGCCAGCTGGCGGGACAATGCTTCCTGATACATAGATGTCGGAACTCCTCTCACAACGGATCACATTAAACTCTGTGGTTCCCATCCTTTCATTACATGTTTCACGGTATACTCCGCAGCCTCCGCATCCGTCAGCTGGTGGGAAAAGTCAGCGCGGGTGGCAGGGGAAGCACCGGGACCGTAGGAAGCGTATTCTCCGTAATAGAAATGTCCATGGGGTTTCTTCCAGTCCTGCCAGCCGGCGGGATGGATGTGTGCCCCCAGTTCACAGTGTAAGAATACGGTCTTCGCCCATTCTCTCCAGGGACGTCCCAGGTAGATGGAATGGGGAGGACAGTCGCTCTCCAGGCTGCATTCATGGAAGACATAGCCGTAGGGTTCTTCCATGGGAGTGGAGGCTGCGGTCACATAGCCGTAGATCACTTCATCCTCCGGACTTTCCGGAGGGACCCGGTCTCCGGGAAGCTTCGAGTAGATCGTACAATGCTCAAACCAGGCGATGCCGCTGCCGAAGATGAAATCCACATCTCCCTGAATAAAACAGTTTTCATAATAATGACGTCCAATCGTGCGGGGCTTGAATTCTCCGGGACCCTTGAAGCCTCCGGGCTGCGCCTCTTTTAACGGCAGAGGTGCATCGAAGACCGTGTCCTGGCTGCCAAGAAAACGGCAGTCATAAAAAGCATTGCGGTCGCCATCTACATAGACCGCCAGCGCCTGTCCTACGGTATGCCCGAAGCCGGAATCATTCTGAAAAGTCAGATGCTTTGCAGTAAAATCGTGGGTGTCAATCCGGACGGAAGCGGTGCGGAAGGTTCCGCGTTTATCCCCATCGGGCATGAGATCCAAAGCAGCATCTCCGTAGACGAGAATCGTTTTGTCTGCACCGGCCCCTTCGAAGGTGACATTTGGTCTGGTGATGATTATTTTTTCCCTATAAATACCCTCCCCGATGTGTACGATCACAGGAGGCAGATCAGAAACGGGAGCCGGGAACTGCTTTTCGCATGATAAGCAGGATGAATCCGTCAGGGCGGTCAGTGCTTCAGTAATAGTAGAAAAAGAAGTGCCCGGAAGGGTATTTCCGGGCATATTGACATAATAATGCAAGGAAGTCTTGTCTGACATAAATAACTCCATTCTGTAGATGCTGCTTTTATGGAAAGAAAGGCTGCATGCGACATCTACAACACAATGCAGCCTAAGGTCCTGTATGGCTGATGCCTGAATAACTTAAAGCAGACGCACAATCTCTAAATCCGGCTGGTCCGCCAGGTTCACATACTCTCCGCCACATTGTACGACAGGCCGGGAGAGCTTGTCTTTGTTGATATAAATGATCGTCCCTTTCCGCCCATCGCTTAACAGACAACGGTTCTGCAGACAGGAATTGACCACATTTTCCAGAAAAGGAAGCAGGATGGAGACATCGTATTTCTGGAAGCCTTCTGCCTCGAACATCTCGATGACACGGAATGGACACAAAGGTCCTCTGTAACAGCGGGCAGCGGTCATGGCATCGTAGACATCGGCAATAGCCACGATTCTTGCATAAGGGTCGATCTGATTGCCTTTTAATTTCAGAGGATAACCGCTGCCGTTGCTGCGTTCGTGATGCATGAGGGCGGCATTTTTCACATGATCATCCACATCCTGGGACAGGAGAAGCTGGTAACCCAGGGTGGGATGCTTTTTGATCGTTGCAAATTCTTCCTCGGACAGCTTTCCCGGTTTTGAAATGATAGAATAAGGTATCAGCAGTTTGCCGATATCATGGAATAGACCACAGGCAGTGGCCAGCTCAATTTCCTCGTCAGACAGCTTCAGCCATCCGGCCAGTATGTTGCAGATCAGGGCAACATTCAGACTGTGAGTGTAAGTGGAATCATCATATTCCCGCATGTTCTGGAGCATGTCCAGAATGCTGATGCTGCCGGAATGATTGGCTACGATGGCCATGGTGTTCTTCAATAGGGTATTCACATCTAAAGAGGTATTTTTTTGAATCACGAGATTCATATTTTCCCGGAACAGTTCAACATCATTTTCAAAATCTGTCTTGAACAGTTGAAATTCCGGAGAACTCTTAATGCGCTCGGAGTAAGAGAGCTCAGTGTCAGTAGAATCCTCAGCAGGCCGCACGGGTTGTATGATATCCTCGACAAAAATGGTGAGGATACCGTACAGATCCAGCTTGGTGATCAGTTTATCCGTAAGGATGGTCCCTTTTTGTATCAGAAGCTCATGGTCCAGATCATAGACGTCTTCGGCGACGGTCATGCCGGGAACCAGTTGGGTGATAGACAGCCTTTTCATAAGTATTCTGCTCCTTATCATGAAAAGAAAATTTAACTGATTTCATTATAATAATTTTTATCCGGACTGTCAATTTGTGCAGGCTCTTAGGGGGCCACATCCTGTTCATAAAATTTTTACAGTCTTTTCACGCCTATGGGCATATTGAAAGGTTGAAACATAGAGGAAAATCTGCTACAATAACCTTTGAATTATGCGAAGACCCATGGATATTTTATTGCCAAAAGGGTGTGGAAACGAGGAAAAAATGAGCGTTATTGAGAAGATATTTGGCACGCACAGTTCCAGAGAACTGAAGCGTATTGAACCTCTGGTAGACAAGATCGAGGCACTCCGTCCTACAATGCAGGCACTTTCCGATGAGGAACTGCGCGGCAAGACCGAGGAGTATAAGAAGCGTCTGACCGAGGGAGAGACTCTGGACGATCTGCTTCCGGAGGCTTATGCAACCGTAAGAGAGGCTGCAAAGCGTGTTCTGAACATGGAACACTACAGAGTACAGCTGATCGGTGGTATCATCCTGCATCAGGGACGTATCGCAGAGATGCGTACCGGTGAAGGTAAGACACTGGTGTCTACACTTCCTGCTTATCTGAATGCTTTGGAAGGCAAGGGTGTCCATGTCGTTACCGTCAATGACTATCTGGCGAAGCGTGACGCGGAGTGGATGGGGCAGGTACATGAGTTCCTGGGACTGAAGGTCGGCGTGGTACTCAACAGCATGACCTCCGAGGAGAGACAGGAAGCTTACAAGTGTGATATCACTTATGTTACCAACAACGAGCTGGGATTTGATTATCTGCGTGATAACATGGTTATTTACAAGGAACAGCTGGTTCTGCGTGGACTGCATTATGCCATCATCGATGAGGTGGACTCCGTACTGATCGATGAAGCGAGAACCCCTCTGATCATTTCCGGACAGAGCGGCAAGTCCACAGCTCTGTACGAGATGTGTGATCTGCTGGCACGTCAGATGAAGCGCGGTGATGATGTACAGGAACTGACCAAGATGGATGCCATTATGGGTGTGGTACAGGAAGAGACCGGAGACTTCGTCGTTAACGAAAAGGATAAGATCATCAACCTGACCGCAGCAGGTATGGAGAAGGTTGAGAGATTCTTCCACATTGATAACTTCGCTGATCCCGAGAACCTGGAGATCCAGCACAATATCATTCTGGCATTGCGTGCCCATAATCTGATGTTCCGTGATAAGGATTACGTGGTAAAAGATGACCAGGTACTGATCGTCGATGAATTTACCGGACGTATCATGCCGGGACGCCGTTATTCCGACGGCCTGCATCAGGCAATCGAAGCAAAAGAGCATGTAAAGGTGAAGAGAGAAAGTAAGACGCTTGCATCCATTACCTTCCAGAACTTCTTTAATTTATTCGATAAAAAGTGTGGTATGACCGGTACAGCTCTCACTGAGGAAACCGAGTTCCGTGAGATCTACGGCATGGATGTTGTTGTGATCCCTACGAACCGTCCCGTTATCCGTAAGGATCTGCAGGATGCTGTATACAAGACGAAGAGAGAGAAGCTGAACGCTATCGTGAATGCGGTAGAGGAAGCGCATTCCACAGGACAGCCTGTACTGGTAGGTACGATCACAATCGAAGCCAGTGAGGAACTGAGCAGAATGCTGACTAAGCGCGGCATTCAGCACAAGGTTCTGAATGCAAAATTCCATGAACTGGAAGCAGAGATCGTAGCCGATGCCGGTGTACACGGTGCGGTAACCATCGCTACCAACATGGCAGGCCGTGGTACGGATATCAAGCTGGATGATGAAGCGAGAGCCGCCGGCGGACTGAAGATCATCGGTACCGAGCGTCATGAGTCCAGACGTATTGATAATCAGCTGCGTGGTCGTTCCGGACGTCAGGGAGATCCCGGTGAGTCTAAGTTCTACATCTCTCTGGAAGACGATCTGATGAGACTGTTCGGTTCCGAGCGCCTGATCAGTATGTTCAATACCTTAGGTATCCCCGAAGGACAGGAGATCGAGCACAAGGCATTGACCAATGCCATCGAATCCGCACAGAAAAAGATTGAGAGCAACAACTACGGTATCCGTAAGAATCTGTTAGAGTATGACCGTGTCATGAGTGAACAGAGAGAGATTATCTACGAGGAGCGTCTGCGGGTACTGAACGGCGAGAGCATGCGCGATGTGATCTACAAGATGATCACCGATATTACCGAGAACTGTGTAGATATCTGTATCAATGACGACGCAGATATCTCCGACTGGGATTTCAATGAGTTAAATACCCTGCTCATTCCTACGATCCCGTTACAGCCTCTGACACCGGAGCGTGTGAAGAAGCCCAAGAAGAACAGCTTAAAGCAGCAGTTAAAGGAAGAAGCTGTGAAGCTGTACGAAGCAAAAGAGGCCGAGTTCCCCGAACCCGAAGCCATCCGTGAGCTGGAGCGTGTGGTTCTGCTGAAGGTCATCGACCGTAAGTGGATGGATCATATCGACGACATGGAGCAGCTGCGTCAGGGCGTGGGCTTACAGGCATACGGACAGAGAGATCCTCTGGTAGAGTACAAGATGAGTGGTTACGAGATGTTCGATGAGATGACCCAGAACATCCGGGAAGAGACTGTGAGACTTCTGTTCCATATCAAGATCGAACAGAAGGTAGAACGTGAGCAGCAGGCGAAGATCACCGGCACGAACAAGGATGATTCCTTACCGAAGGGACCTGTAAAGCGTGAAAATGCAAAGGTGTATCCGAACGATCCCTGCCCCTGCGGAAGCGGTAAAAAATACAAGAACTGCTGTGGACGGAAGGCCTGATGTTTTCTGACGACAGCGGAAGACGGTGCTGCAGCGCGGGCAGACGGTGTGCCTGCCGTAAAAAGTGAGAATTACGATAATAGAAAATAATAGAATAGAAAGTAGGTGACGTTAAGTGGTTGAATTAGATCAGATGAAGACAGAAATTCTGTCCTACGAAACACCTTTAGCGGAAGTGAGGGATTCACTTTGACCTTGCTAACAAGGCAAAGCGGATCGAAGAAATGGAACGTGAGATGGAGGCTCCCGGATTCTGGGATGACCCGGAGCGTTCCAACCAGAAAATGAAAGAACTGAAGAACCTGAAGGATACGGTGGGAGAGTGTGATAAGCTTTCTACACAGTACGATGATATTCTGACTCTGATCGATATGGGATATGAGGAGAACGATGAGTCTCTGATCCCGGAAATCCGCGGAGAACTGGATGAATTCATCAGGGAATTCGACGAACTTAGGATCGGTACCCTATTGTCCGGAGAATATGATAAGAACAATGCGATCTTAAAGCTCAATGCCGGTGCCGGCGGTACCGAGAGCTGTGACTGGTGCGGTATGCTGTATCGTATGTATACCCGTTGGGCGGAGCGCAAGGGCTTTACCATTGAAGTACTGGACTACCTGGATGGTGATGAGGCCGGGATCAAGTCAGTGACTTTCCAGGTCAACGGACTGAATGCCTATGGCTACCTCAAATCTGAGAAGGGTGTACACCGTCTGGTGCGTATCTCTCCTTTCAATGCCCAGGGTAAGCGTCAGACATCCTTTGTATCTCTGGATGTTATGCCGGATATCGAAGGAGATCTGGATGTGGATATTGATGAGAAAGATCTCGCATTGATACTTATCGAAGCAGTGGTGCCGGTGGTCAGCACATCAACAAGACATCATCTGCTATCCGTATCACCCATATCCCGACGGGAACAGTAGTGCAGTGTCAGAACGAACGAAGCCAGTTCCAGAACAAGGATAAGGCTATGCAGATGCTGAAAGCCAAGCTGTATCTGTTAAAAAAGGAAGCAAATGCCGAGAAGCTGTCGGATATCCGCGGCGAAGTCAAGGAGATCGGCTGGGGCAACCAGATCCGTTCCTATGTATTGCAGCCTTACACACTGGTCAAGGATCACCGTACCGATGTGGAGACAGGCAATGTGGACGCAGTGCTGGATGGCGGACTGGATATCTTCATCAATGGCTATCTGAAATGGATCAGCGTACAGGGAGATAAGAAGAACACAGAGAATTAACAAATTCAAGTTTGTAAATGACACATTCCAGAAGGAGTGAAAGCTTTCTGGAATGTGATTTTTTATAAGGGAGAAAATTACATATGAGAAACGAAAACAAAGAGACAAACCAGGGCAAAAAAGCGATAGGAGAGTCCATGGGCAGCAGAATTGTGCTTGCCCTGATCGTTGTGGCTGTGATAGTTACGGCGGCAAAAGTGATCCCTTTGGTCCGGAATCGGGTACAGACTTCCCAATATCCGGTGATCGAGCTGGCAGATCTGCAGGGAATGGAACTGGAGAGCTTAAGTGATGGAAAGTTCAGTTTCAGCTATCCGGCAGAAGACTGGGAAGTGTGGGAGCAGGTGACGACGGATTATCACCCGCTTACGATCTTCTATAAAGGGACAGCGGATGACGGCTCCACAAGTATCTCGGTGGCGGAGAATGACACCGTGGTCACACAGTTGAAACCGGAACTTCTGCAGGTAATGTTGGATGGCTTAAAAGAACAGGCTCCTTATATGGTGATAAAGGAAAGTGAAATGCGCAGTATGGAAGGTACACCGGTGTTCTATCTGGAGGACAATATGTCACTGACCCAGGAAGGACTGGATATGATGGTAGATACCGGCGCGTGGACAGAGGAAACGATAGAAGCCATGGGCGGCCGTGAGGCACTTTTAAGTAACAATATTGCTTCGGACCAGATTCAGATCTATCAGTTGAAAAATGGAAAAATTTATGTGTATACCGGAAATTATACGGATGATGCGCAGAAAGATATGGTACTGGACACCATCACGGTGATAGCACAGACAATAAAGAGCACAGGCAATTAATGCCTGTGCTCGTTCTGCATCAGATCCAGAAAATATAAGGTCTGGGTCATGTTCATATATGGCACCAGCCACAGAGTTCCGATACCGAAGCTCAGCAAACACAGAAATCCCAGCGGCAGGAAACTCATTTGTAAGCAGAACAGCTCCCATTTATGTCCTTTCATAATACGGAAGCTTAATTTCATCAGCTCCATAGCGCTATACTGGGGAAAATCCAACAGTAAATAGTAAGCCTGGGATAAACCAAGGGATAACGGAATATAGATACACATACCGATGACCATAAGCACAATGCACAGGATTGCCATGGTTATGGCGTCAAAGCCCTTCCCTGACCGCAGGAGAAAATAGCAGATATCAAACGGAAGTGTACATGCCGTATTCAGCAGGATCAGTACTGCGGAGATCCCGAGCGATTTTTTGAATAAGTATTTGAAGCCGTAGAACAGATTGGCAGTTACAGCAGGTCTGCTGCAGGCAGTATTCAGATAAAATAATGTGATGCCGGTCTGAAATACTCCGGTGAAAATCGACAATAAAGTCGTACAGGCTGTCAAAAGCAGATATTCCGCCAGAGATGTCTCTGCGCTTCCCCCCATAAGTGTCCGTACGGTAAGGATCATAGTGAAGGTCATGCTGACGGCAAAGGTGAGGGAAAATACGATCAGACTCCGGCAGATGGACAGCAGGATGGCATTGCCGTAATGCCCTGCCATCTGCTCTCTGGCTTTTTCTTTGAGTTGGGCTCTGGATGCATATTGTATCATAGAAATCCTCTTTTCTTTTTATTATTGCGTTCTATTGGTTATTCCGGCTGCTCCGGGTTTTGATTTCGTAACTGCAGAATGCATCGGAAAACATAGGCATGTCTTACAGGTAAGATTGCCAGAATTCTTCCATATCGACACCGTACATCTGCTGGTACATCTGATCCAGCATATTCATATAAGAAGGATCTGTGAATACCGTGACAATGCTGCTGACCGTTATGAAGATACCGAGTGCCAGTCCCACACAGGACAGCCAGATCCCGGCAACACACATATTGTTCATGCGTTGCCCTCTTTTCCGGGTGAGCAATGCAAAGAGAATGCCCAGAGCACCGGCGGGAATGGACAGCAGTCCCGTGCAGCATAATACCAGGGAACAGATGCCGCAGACCATAGAAGCGATCGACAAACCCCTGTATTTTGGATCGATCTGTGGTATATTTTGATTCATTTCGTTATTCTGATTCTGATTATAATCCATAGAAAGCCTCATTTCCGGGCGACATATGGTGAATTTGTCTGCCGCGCTTATATTAAGTACTGTACCATCTTTTTCTGTAATAAGCAAATGAAATAAGAATGAAAAGATTGAGAAAACTTCCGATTTCCAGTATAATATACCCATGCGCAAAACAAAATGGCAACAGGCCATCAGGAGGAACTATGGATATTATACAGAAAATCAAAGAAGAACTTCAGGTAGAAAAATGGCAGGTGGAAGCTGCGGTGAAGCTGATCGATGAGGGAAATACCATCCCTTTCATCTCCCGTTACCGTAAGGAGGTCACCGGATCTCTGAACGACGAGCAGCTGCGTAATCTCGATGAGAGACTGACCTATCTGAGAAGTCTGGAAGATAAAAAGGAGCAGGTGCTGAAGAGCATCGAGGAACAGGGAAAACTTACCGATGAGTTAAAGGAGAAGATTCTGGCAGCCCAGACGCTGGTAGTGGTAGAGGATCTGTACCGCCCCTATCGTCCCAAGAGAAAGACCCGTGCCAGTATTGCAAAGGAGAAGGGTCTGGAACCTCTGGCAGAATATATTCTGCGCCAGGAGGCAACAGAACCGGTGCTTAACGAGGCAGCAAAGTATGTTTCCGAAGAAAAAGAAGTAAAGACTCCGGAGGAAGCATTGCAGGGAGCACAGGATATTATTGCCGAGATGATCTCCGACGATGCGGATCATCGTCTTTACATCCGCAATATCACCGTAGAGGAAGGCATTGTGACCGGTACGGCGAAGGATGAGAAGGCTCAGAGTGTCTACGAGATGTATTACAATTTTGAAGAGCCTGTGAAGAAGATCGCAGGTCACAGAGTATTGGCATTGAAC
>OJRT01001263.1_pt1 | contig 10181 bp, 8 predicted proteins | sample 1599281 | NCBI WGS metagenome assembly OJRT01 (sample SAMN03922458, study PRJEB24848) | human gut metagenome | isolation source: stool sample | host: Homo sapiens | place: Germany | collected 2009-11 | reverse complement strand
CTATAGTATGAATCGCGCAAAAGGGTCAAGGGAGGAACTCCCTTGTGGGGTCAAGGGGCAAAGCCCCTTGTGGAGTCCAGAGGCAGAGCCTCTGGCGTTCCCCATCAGAATATCAAGTCCATGCTCCGCAGTTTTTCGCGAAGCCAGCTTTCGGATAGGCCGGATTTCTGCGACATTTCGCGAATTGTTAAGCCCGATAGGTACGCGTCAGACAGTACCTCCGGGTCGCTCAGGTTGTCCCAGTCGATATCCGGGATGACCGGCGCGGGCGGGGGCGTGTAGACGGGCTTGGGCGGCATCGGCTTGGGGGCGGTGCGCACCGGGTTGCGGAACGCAGCGGACTGCGCACGCTCTGCCAGCAGCTTCACATTCGCCTTCATCTTCCGCTCCTGCGCCACATACGGGCGAATCACCTGAAGGAACGCTTCGCCGTAGCGCGCGGTCTTGATTTCCCCCATGCCGCTGACGCTTCGCATTCCTTCGAGCGTTTCCGGCTTGCGCCGCACCATGGACGTTAGGGTTGCGTCGCTGCAAATGATGAACGGCGCAACGTGATAGAGCTTCGAGAGCGCCAATCGCACTTGCCGCAGCTGCTCGAACAAATCGCCGCCTGCCGGGGCTTCGATTTTCCCGATGCTGCCGATCTTCTCCGCCGTCGCCTGCTGCCCCAGATGTGCGCCGTCCGCTCCTCGCCGCCGCTGCCGGGCGATTTCCTCCGCCTCGCCGTAGCGCGCGCCGCAGCAGGCGCTGCAATGGCCGCAATCCTGCGCGGTATTCTCCCCGAAGTACCGCAGGATAAACGCCCGCAGGCAGCCGGGCTTCGTGCAGTAATCCACCATTCGGTTCAGGCGGTTCATGTCCTGATAGCGCACTGCCGACTGCTCCGCCGCCGTCATGTTCTCGTTCGGCTCGGTGTGCTCAATCATCCACTTCGCGGTGAAAATGTCCGACCCGTTGTACAGCAGGATGCACTCCGCCGCCTCGCCGTCGCGTCCGGCGCGCCCCGCCTCCTGATAGTACGCCTCCATCGAGCGCGGCATTTGGTAGTGGATGACAAACCGCACGTTGGATTTGTCGATGCCCATGCCGAACGCGTTCGTCGCGACCATCACCGGGCAGGTGTCGTACTGAAATTTCTCCTGATTCTCCTTGCGCTCCTCGTCGCTCAACCCCGCGTGATAGCGCGTCGCGTCGATGCCCGCGCGAATCAGCTTGTCGCAGACCTGCTCGACCGCTTTGCGCGTCGCACAGTAAACGATGCCGCTTTCGCCGCGTTTCCGGCGGAGAATATCCATGAGGGCAGCATCACGGTTCTTGGGGCGGATGACCTCGAAGTAGAGGTTCGGGCGGTCGAAGCCGGTCGTGACCGTTTCCGGGTTTTGCAGGCGCAATAGGCGGATGATGTCCTGCCGGACGCGCTCGGTTGCGGTCGCGGTGAATGCGCCCATGACCGGGCGGGTGGGCAGCGAATCGACGAAATCCGCGATGCGCAGATACACCGGGCGGAAATCCTGCCCCCACTGGGAGACACAGTGTGCCTCATCCACGGCAAGCAGGGAAATCGGCATGGATTGCGCCATTGCCTGAAACGAGGGCGTTTCGAGGCGCTCCGGGGCGACGTAGATGATTTTGTACGCCCCCTGCCGCGCCCGCTGCATGGCGAGATCCATCTGGCGCGGGGTGAGCGAACTGTTGAGGTACGCGGCTGGAACGCCCGCGCTTTTGAGTGCCGCCACCTGATCCGCCATCAGCGAAATCAGCGGCGAAATAACAATCGCGACCCCTGGCATCATCAGCGCCGGCACCTGATAGCACATGGATTTCCCCGCGCCCGTGGGCATCACGCCGAGTGCATCCCGGTGGTGCGTCAGCGCATTCACCATGACCTCCTGCCCCGGTCGGAACGCCTCATGCCCAAAGTACTTCCGCAGGGTTTCCTGTGCTTGCATCCGTTTTTTTCCTTTCTTATGGGAGGACGTGGGGAGGCGCCAGAGGCTCTGCCTCTGGACTCCGGCAGGGCTCTGCCCTGCACCCGCGAAGGGTCTTCGACCCTCTCGACACCCTTTTCGCGATTGAGTTGGTGACACTCTCATACTGGTTCCGCGTGTTTATTGTGGGGACGCAAGGGGCGCTGCCCCTTGACTCCGCCAAAGGGTCTTCGACCCTCTGGACTCCCTTTCGCGCGATTCAGTTGAGCGCATTTGCATACAATGCCCGCGTGCTTATTGGGGTGAACCTGCGGCTTAGAGGTACTTCACCTTCACCGTCGGCGGAAGCATCTCCGGCACGTCCTGTCCCTTCGCCAGCACCAGCACCTCAATGCGGTACAGGCGCATCAGCTCCGGCAGCGTCAGCTTCTCCGTCTCCAATTCCAACACGCGGTCAACACACCGCAGCGCCAGCAGCGAACTTTTCCGCACATCCTGCGCACATCCGGTCAGCGCGACCGTCAGGTGTCCGCCCTCGTCCTTCGCGCGGGTCAGGAACGCAATTGCCTCGTGCGACAAGTCCGCAAATTCCCCGATGACCATCACGCGGCGCATGATGCCGCCGGAAATGTGGCGCATGAGGGCGCTCTCGAAGCGAACCGCCAATTCGCTCTGACGCACTTCGCTCGTCTTGTCGCGCGTCATGAGCGCCAGCGCCATGTCCTTCGCGCTGATTTCGCCCTTCACGACTGCGTTCACCGCCTTGGCAATCGGCATTTCCACCTGATAGCGCTCCATTAGCTGCATCGCGGCGGGCAACGCGTTGATGCCCTCCACCGTGCCGACCTGCCGAACGGCTTCCTGCGGCGGAACACCCTGTCCGATGAGGATGCCGCAGCGGTTGTTGCGGCTGTGCATGGATGTTGCCGTCACGATGAGGTCGCCGATGCCCGCCAGTCCGCCGAACGTGTACTCCGCGCAGCCCATTTTCAGCCCCAGACGGCTGATTTCGGCAATGCCGCGCGTGATGAGGGCGGCGCGGGCGTTGTCGCCGTTGCCCAGCCCGCTGGAAATGCCGACGGCGAGCGCCTCTATGTTCTTCATCGCGCCGCACAGCTCTACGCCGAGCACGTCCGTGTTCGTATAGGTGCGCATACAGGTGTTCATGAACACGTCCTGCACCGTTTCCGCCACCTGCATGTCCGTGCAGGCGGATACGATGGAAGTCGGCATGTCAAGCGCGACTTCCTCCGCGTGGGTCGGGCCGGACAGCGCGACGAGCTTCACATGGTCATGCTGACCGTCCTTGCTCAATTCGTCGCGGATGACCTCAGTCATGGTCATGAGCGTGTCCGGCTCAATGCCCTTGGCAACATCCACGATAATCTGTCCGTCCGGGATGAACGGGCGCGCGCTTTCCGCCGTCTGCCGAATGGCGATAGACGGCACGGCGAAAAGCAGAATATCCTTGCCGCTTGCCACTGTCTGCAAATCGCAGGTGAAATGCACCGTTTCGGGGATGACCAGCCCCGGCAGCGCGGGATGCGTGCGCGTAGCAGACAGATTTTCGATTTCCTTCGGGAATTTTGACCACACGGTCACATCGTGCCCGTTGCGGTGCAGCAGCCGAGCCAGCGCAATGCCCCATGTGCCGGAACCAAGAATGCCAATTGTCGTCTGGTTATTCATGCGATGTTTCTCCTTCTGCTGGATGATGGACGTTCAGCTCGCGCATCAGCATCTCGTAAAACTCCTTCTGATCGCGCCGCAGCCGAATGAAATGCCCTTCGGGATTCAGGAAGCAGTGTTCGGACGTGCCGGTGAATACGCGCGTTCCGTCCTGCTTCGTCATGTCGTAGCCAATCGTCAGCACGACGCCGTTGAACGCCTCCACGCGCACATCCACCGTGATGCGGTCGTCGAACGTCGTCGTCGCCAGATACTTGCAGTTTACCGCCGTCACGGGCGAAATCACCCCGCGGCGCTCCAGTTCCGCATACGGGAAGCCGAGCTGCTCCAGATACGCCACGCGCGCTTCCTCCATGAAGCGGATATAATTCGAGTGGTGCGTCACGCCCATGCGGTCGGTTTCATAATACTGCACCCGATGTGTTAATGCTTGCATTGCTTACCAATTCAGGCGGCATCCGTCCGCGGAGCAGCCCGTTTCCTCCTGATTTTCTTCCGCCGGAATCACGCCGCGCAGCACGTCCGTCATTTCCGGCAGCGTGTACGCCCGCAAGCGGATGCGCTGCCCGTTGACGAAGAGAATCGGCACGCCGCGCGGATGATAGGTGTCCAGCGTGTTTCGGATGGCGGCTTTCACGTCGCCCGCATAGGTGCGGTTTTCGAGCGCCTGACGCATTTCGTCCGCATTCAGTCCGATGTCCGCCGCCAGCACGCACAGCACGTCAATTTGCCCGATGTCGCGCCCCTCGACCCAATACGCGCGGTAAACCCGGTCACTCCACGCCTCGTGCTTGCCCGATTTTTCCGCCAGCACCGCCCCTTCAAACGCCAGATACGTCATTGGGCGCGGGCGGATTTCCGGCGGAAGCTGCATGTTCAGCCCGACCGTCTCCGCGGGTTCTTTCAGCCGCGCGAAATACGCCCGATGCTCCTCGTCGCAGATGTCGGTCGCCTCGCCGCCTTCGGGGGTCAGCGCATACGGATGCTCGATGATTTCCGCCTCTTGGTGCAGCGTTTTCAGCGCCGCGCGGAGGTTTTCCTTCGTCACAAGGCAGAACGGGCACACATAGTCCGTCAGAAAATCAATGGTCAGCATGGGGATTTCTCCTTTCGGGGGATAATCAGCCGTCGTCGTCGCGCCAGCACTCGTTTTTTGCGCTGCCGTCACGGTACGTCGGTTCATAGGGCGACATGTCCTCGTCGTCCTCATCGGGGGACACGCGGTCGCTGTCATCAGGAATTTTGCGGATGCGCTCCATCTTCGCCGCCTCCTTGCGTTCTGCTTTCTATCATACCACTTTCGCGGGAGGACTGCAAGGGGGAAGAAAAAGCGCCTTGCCCCCAGTGTGTATGCGGGACAAGGCGTAAGGTTGCTTATTGCGGGTTAGTTGTTCAGCCAGTCGTTGGCGTCGGGGTAGGTGTAGGGGATGTTGTTGGCTTTGGCGTACTCCAAGGCGTAGGAGTTGCTGGAGACGGTTAGGGTCAGGTTGGAACAGAGGGAGAACGCGCGAACCCCAATGGAGGTAACGGAATCGGGGATGATGACGCTCGTCAGGGATCCGCACCCGAAGAATGCGCCACCTCCAATGGAAGTAATTCCCTTCGGAATGGTATAAGTTGAAGAATTCTTCCCCACAGGGTAGCAAATCAAGGTTTTATCAGCTTTGCGGAACAAAACGTCATCAATAACGGCAAGATACGGATGGTCAGGAGAGACAGAAATACGTTTTAGTACATCGCAGCTTAAAAAAGGATTCATACCAATTTGCGCAACGGAATCGGGAATGGTGACGCTTGTCAGGGAATCGCAGGCGGAGAATGCGCTGTCACCAATGGAGGTAACGGAATCGGGAATGGTGACGCTCGTCAGAGATCCGCACCCGTAGAACGCGCTGTCACCAATGGAGGTAACGGAATTGGGAATGGTGACGCTGAGCAGGAAAGTACAAATGAAAAACGCATCATCACCAATTGAAGTAACCTTTTTCCCATTGAGCATATTGGGAATGGTGAGCTTTTTTGCATACCCGCTGTAGTTCGTAATCTCCACCGTCCCATCATCCAGCAGCGCATACTCATAGCCACCGGATTTGAACGTTTTCCGTTCCTCATCCGCCCCTGCTCCCGTCCAGCAAGCGCATATCATCACAACGACCATCAGCAGAGACACGAACCATTTGTTTTTCATAGGAACAACATCCTTTATTACTATTATTATACACTATTCCCTCGGCGTGTCAACACTTCCGCAAAAAAATTCCCCGCACGGATGCCGTTGCTGGCATTTTCCGCCTCTTGAAGCCTTCATACGAAAATATTTGTTCGTGTTCGCCTTGCATGTGCCGGACAAAATGTGCTATACTGTGTTCCTAAGCCAAGGAGGATTGCAACGATGAACGACCAAATCATCATTCGCGGCGCAAGAGAGCATAACCTGCGCAATGTCAGCCTGACCGTCCCGCGCGACAAGCTCGTTGTGTTTACGGGGCTGTCCGGGTCGGGCAAAAGCTCGCTGGCGTTCGATACCATTTATGCCGAGGGACAGCGGCGCTATGTGGAAAGCCTGTCCAGCTATGCGCGGCAATTTTTGGGGCAGATGGAGAAGCCCGATGTTGACCAGATTGACGGCCTGTCCCCCGCTATCTCCATTGACCAGAAAACCACCAGCCGCAATCCGCGCTCGACCGTCGGCACGGTGACGGAAATCCACGATTATCTGCGCCTGCTTTATGCGCGCGTGGGGCATCCGCACTGCCCGAAGTGCGGCAAGGAAATCCGCCAGCAGACCGTTGACCAGATGGTGGACGCAATCGTCGCCTACCCCGAAGGCACGAAGCTGATGGTGCTGTCGCCCGTCATCCGCGGCAAAAAGGGCGAACATGTCAAAGTGTTCGAGGAGGCGCGCAAGAGCGGTTTCGCGCGCGTGCGGGTGGACGGCGAGCTGTATCGGCTGGAGGAAGTGCCGGCGCTGGACAAAAAGAAGAAGCACTCGATTGAAATCGTCGTTGACCGCCTGATTGTCCGCCCCGGCAAGGAGTTCCAGAGCCGTCTGGCGGATTCCATCGAGACGGCGACGAAGCGCTCCGGAGGCTTGGTCATCATGGACATGATGGACAAGGGCGAACTGCTCTTCTCCATGAATTACGCCTGCCCGGACTGCGGCATCTCCATCGAGGAACTCAGCCCGCGCATGTTCTCCTTCAACAGCCCCTATGGCGCGTGCCCGGCGTGCAGCGGGCTGGGCTACCGCATGGTCGTAAGCACGGACATTCTGTTCCCGGATAAGTCGCTGTCCCTGCGGCAGGGCGGGCTGAACGCCATGGGCTTCGGTTCGGCGGATGGCGACGGCGTGACGGCGCAGTATTTCCAAGCCTTATGCGACAAGTACGGCTTCACGATGGATACGCCGATTCAGGAGATTCCCGAAGCGGGCATCCATGCCCTGCTCTACGGCACGGGCAGCGAGAAGCTGACCATGACCTATGACACGCCCAGCGGCAGGGGAACGTATTCCACGACGTTCGAGGGCGTGATTCCGTCCTTGGAGCGCCGCTATGAGGAAACAGGCAGTGAGGCCATGAAAGCCGCCTATGAAGAATACATGGCGGAAGAACCTTGCCCGGTCTGCCACGGCAAGCGCCTGAAGCCGGAAGCGCTGGCGGTCACAGTCGGCGGCAAGAATTTGTATGAGGTGTCCAGCCTGTCCATCACGGACGCGCGGGCGTTCTTTCAGTCGCTGGAACTGACGGAGAAGGAAAGCATGATTGCCGCGCAGATTTTGAAGGAAATCAACGCGCGCATGGGCTTTCTGGAGGACGTCGGGCTGGGGTACCTGACATTGGCGCGCGCGGCAGGGTCGCTGTCCGGCGGCGAGGCGCAGCGAATCCGGCTGGCGACGCAGATTGGCTCAGCGCTCATGGGCGTGCTGTATATTCTGGATGAGCCGTCGATTGGCCTGCATCAGCGCGACAACATGAAGCTCATTAACACCTTGAAGAAGATGCGCGACTTGGGCAACACGCTGATTGTTGTCGAGCACGACGAGGACACGATGTACGCGGCGGACTGGATTGTGGACGTCGGGCCGGGCGCGGGCATCCACGGCGGCAACATCGTCGCGGAAGGCACGGTGGAGGATATCAAGCGCAATCCGAACAGCATCACCGGGCAGTACCTGTCGGGCAAGAAGCGCATCGAGATTCCCGACGTGCGCCGTCAGCCGAAGGGCTTCCTGACCATCCGCGGCGCGAAGGAGCATAATCTCAAGAACATTGACGTGAAAGTGCCGCTTGGCTGCCTTTGCTGCGTGACGGGCGTGTCGGGGTCGGGCAAATCCAGCTTGGTGAACGAAATCCTCTACAAGCACTTGGCGAAGGTGCTGAACCGCGCGAAAACCCGTCCCGGCGCGTTTGGCAGCATGGAGGGCGTGGAGCAGCTGGACAAAATCATCTGCATTGACCAAAGCCCCATCGGACGCACGCCCCGGTCGAATCCGGCGACGTACACCGGGCTGTTTGACCAGATTCGCAAGATCTTTGCCGCCTCCCCCGAAGCGAAGGCGCGCGGCTACAAGGAAAACCGCTTCTCCTTCAACGTCAAGGGCGGGCGGTGCGAAAACTGCTGCGGCGACGGGATGCTGAAAATCGAAATGCACTTCCTGCCGGATATTTTCGTGCCGTGCGACGTGTGCAAGGGCAAGCGCTACAACCGCGAGACGCTGGAAGTGACCTACAAGGGCAAGAATATCTCCGACGTGCTGGATATGAACATCGAGGAAGCCATCACCTTCTTCGAGAACCACGAGAGCATCCGCCGCAAGCTCGAAACGCTCTACGACGTCGGCTTGGGGTACATGAAGCTGGGGCAGGCATCGACGACCCTTTCCGGCGGCGAAGCGCAGCGCGTGAAGCTGGCGACGGAGCTCAGCCGCCGCGCGACAGGCAAGACGCTCTATGTCTTGGACGAGCCGACGACCGGGCTGCACATGGCAGACGTGGACAAGCTCATCGGCGTTTTGCAGCGCCTGACCGAAACGGGCAACAGCGTGCTGGTGATCGAGCACAATCTGGATGTCATCAAGGTGGCGGACTACCTGATTGACCTCGGCCCGGAAGGCGGCGACAAAGGCGGCGAAATCGTCTGCGAAGGCACGCCGGAGGAAGTCGCCGCGTGCGAAAAGTCGTACACGGGGCAGTTCCTCAAGAAGATGCTGGGGAAACGCTGATTTCTGCCGCGCAATGCGGATGCCGTCAGCGCGAATCCGATTCCGAAGCGAATCACCATTTGAAAAATTGTCGAGGCGGGTGTGCCTGCCATCAGTGGAGCGCACCCGCTTCCTGCTGCGCGAAAATGCAACATTCCCGGAAATATGTTGAAATTCATCGAAAAACGCGATATAATGGAACAAGTTAATCTGCCGGAAAGGGGTGAGCGGCTTGAAGAAACATGGAATCCGCGGCCTGCTGATACTGGCGCTGATTTGGGCGCTTATCGGCGCGGCATGGGCGGAGGAAATGCTGCCCGCCTCCATCCGCGAGGCGCAGTCCGCTGAAGAGGCAAACGCGCTGCTCATCCAGTCCGATACCGGCGAACGCTTGGATGTCGTGAGCGGGCAAGTCCGCCTGATTGTCCAGACGCGGCGCGACGACATGTTCTGCGCTGATTACTGGCGTTCGGGCGAGGAAAAAGGCGAATTTGACCTGACTGCGAAGGAAAACCGTTACGGCGCGCCTTATGCCTACTACATCGGCACCATGTGCACGCGTGCGGTGTACTCGATGGCGCTGTCTTACCTCGGCGTGGATATGACCCCGGTGGATATGAGCGTCCTTGTCCAGCGGCGCACGCTGAATGAGCCGTACGACGAAATCACGGCGCTGGTGGATGGTTTGGCGCGGCGTGGATTGACCGAAGCGACATTTGATGAAATGATGGCGCAGTATCTCAACGATGAGCGATATTCGCCGCTATATATATATATGAAGCGGACGAACGGTGTGGGCCATGCGCTGCTGATTGTGGGGTATAATGCGGAGCGGAAGCGGTTTGTGGCGGTTGATCCGTCGCCGCGCGGATTTCAGGGGGATACGGTGCGGACGTATGAATTGTCGTTTGCGCAGAATCGCCAGCGGGTGATGCGCTGCCCGTATGCGAAAGACTTGGAAGGCGCAAAGGTCTTGCAGGTCTATCAGTGGTATTGGATAGGGGAAGAAACAGAAAAAGAATAGGCGCGGCGCAAAGGGGCTAAACACGCGGAAAAAGGATGGAGAAGAAGCCGTCTCCATCGCGCAGAGGGGTCAAAAGGGGAACTTCGCACGTCCGCAGACGCGCCCCCTAAGCCGCGCTATTACACCCTCGTCTGTCCTAAACACAGCCATGTAACCTTTTCTTCATGTTCCGCAACGTTCAAAGTAACCTCTTCCGCAAATTGTATTCAAATTGTACTCACCTGTACTTCAACTGTTTTTTTTGCATTTTCCAGCCGAAAACAGCCTATTTTTTACATTCATCACTTTTCTTTTTCTCTCATCCGTGATAGAATAGAAGCGTGAATACTTCTTATTG
>OJRT01001261.1_pt1 | contig 10193 bp, 12 predicted proteins | sample 1599281 | NCBI WGS metagenome assembly OJRT01 (sample SAMN03922458, study PRJEB24848) | human gut metagenome | isolation source: stool sample | host: Homo sapiens | place: Germany | collected 2009-11 | reverse complement strand
GCATGAAAAAGCACTCCTTTCTCCCGGACTGCTCCCGCATGAAAAGAGTGGTTATCTGGCTATTAGGTTTTCATCCTTTTCCACACCGATCATAGCACTCTCTGCGGAAAAAAGCGAGGATGTCGCTCAGCGCAAAATGCCTTGCAGACATTCCTCCAACGTAACACCGTTCCCGGCAAAGCAGGCGTTTACCACGAAATCGCCGCAGCGGAAGCGGTAGGGATTTTTGATCTGGCGGATAAAGGCGGCAATGCGTTCTTCCTTGGGAAGATTTTTGTCAACAGATACTTCCCGGATGTCCACCAGCTCATCCGTGTGGATTCGGGATTCGTTTGGCGTTGGCTGCATCATGGCGATCTCCTTTCTCGGTTTGGTGGGTTTCCTCAAGGTCACATGAATGCGCTGATGGGAAAGCCCGTCAGCGCATGGTATCTGACTTTGAGAGGCGGCTGCGCGGGCAGAATTGGAGCCACATAACATAATGGCGAATACCGGCGCAGCCGCTCTGCTTGTCCATTTGAGAAAATCTATCCTATTTGCCACGCGCCCCGGATAGTGGGCATGATGCAGGCCGCCCTTGGCAGGGCTGTCATAACTCCACGATACCGCTGCCTCAAAGGGCTGGCGCATACCGCAGGGTTCCCCCTCAAGTCTGTGGGAGGGCGTGAGCAAGTTTCATTATCCGCCGCGCTGTCATCGCGCCCGATTTGCCGAATCGGGTCTAAGGCTGCGTAGATCGCTCGGATGGCTTTTCCGGAATCGCCTCCTTGAAGCCATCGTCGTGGCGGCGCACCTTATGCCGCTATCACGCGGGTTTTGTGCCTGCATCATGGTCTATTCAGTTTTCAACGTTCAACGAAAGGCTTCGTGGAGAATGTCCCTTCACCTATCGCCGATTTTGGGCCACTTTTGCAAGGTGTTTTTGAAAAACCTCAGAAATATTTTTTGATTTTTCTGATTGCTGCTGTAATGTTGAGAGAAATAGCCTGATGCGACACGCCTTCGACTTTTCCAATCTCGTCAATCGTCATTCCATCCACGAAATACATCCACATCCTGCGGAACTGAGTGTCCGTCAGGTGCTTCCTGATTTGCGTAACCTTTTGGGTGCTACGGCGGATTTCCGCCACCCGGTCATGCGCCTGCTCCATGCAGACATCCGCAGCGGGAATAGATGCTGCTTCCTCGGAAAGCTCGTCCAGTGCAAGGGTATGATTAGCGTAGACATGATCCTCTTTCTCGGAAGCATGATAGTCTGCATCCGACAGGGACTTCCATTTCAGAAATTCTTCCTCGCTGGCAAAGTCCTCGCGGGTCAGGCGGATGATGGCTTCGTTGGCATCCATGTAAACGATAGCGTTGGGGTCTTTCTTGTTCAGCGCATAGCTGCTCTTTCTGTTAAACATAATATGTCCTCCGTTTCGGTGTTGGGTGGGTGGTGAACCAGACCAACACTGGCGGAGAACGACAGCCGACAGGAAAACGTAAAAAGGCGCTCGAACAGGCATGATGACCTGAACGAGCGCCTTGCGTGCGAGTGAAAACATGAGTAACGAATACTGTACCGGGAGGGGCTAAATCACGGATGAACCAAACCGCATAAAAAGAGAGCTGCAACTCGCTTTCGTGAGTGCAGCTCGTCTGGGGGATAGCCGCGTGCTTTTTGAAGTGGACGGCTAATCGGTGCTTATGCTTTTTTACATGACCGCGAGCGGCCTTAGCAGTATCTCCTGTTCATCCGTGACATCATAAAATTACCTCCAACTCGCTGAATGTGATTTGCGGCTCATTCAATGTGAGCTTCATGTGTATTTAAGTGAATTGAGGCTCACTCTACAATGTAGTAGAGGTGATTTACAATGAACTTCCTTGACCTGTTCGCCCAAAAGCTTCGCGAAAAGCGGGAGCAGAAAAAGATCACGCAGCGCGAATTAGCGGAACGGCTTAATATGTGTACCCGAACTGTCATTGAGATTGAAAAGTGCAAGAGCAATCCGAAATTTGAAACGGTTGCGCTGATCTCAGAAGAAATGGACATCAGTCTGGATGGAATCGTGTTCCACGATAGAGCGCCGCAGACCGTTGCCAAGTGCGTTCTTGATTACTTTGCAGGAAAGAGTGAAGAAGAGTCGCAACGGTAGCCGCGCATTTCCTCCAGCGCCGCGATCAAGCCCGTGCGGGTGCCGGTGTTGTAGAGGCTCATAAGCTGGCGTTCTTCAAAGGTGATGTTCATATCAAAGCTCCTTTTCCGCGCTCTTTTTGGGCGCTGTTTTGTGTGGACGTTCTTGGGCCGGTTGGCTTTTGAGCTGCTCCAGCACAGATTTCTTCTTTTCCCGGTGTGCCGCCTCTGCCAAATCCATCAAGGAGATGGACATACCGGTCTTGACCTGTGCTTCAAGGTCGGCGACGGTGGGCTGTTTGGGGCCGTTGTTGATAATGCCGTCGATCATGCCGTAATCGTCCTCCATCGACATTTCGGCGGCTTTCAGGTAATTCTCAGGTTTCTGAAAGGCGGGCAGCTCCTGAAATCCCATGCTGTCACAGTAGTGATAGGATACCTTGCCGTCCTGTTTCAGCGCAACGATGTCGCTGACGGAGAGGCTGTGTCCCACAAAATCGCCGGGGCGCTCGTCGTTGAAAATGTAGTAGAAGTTTTCAAGGATTCTGCCGGTATCATCGTCCGGGTACACCTCACGGGTATAAATGGCTTCATAGTTGGCCGGGTCAGGCGGTGCGGCCAGACTGCCGAGGCTGGCAAAACGCAGCTCGACCGGCGCGTCCCGGCGCAGTTGATAGATCGCCATAGAATCGGTGGGGCTGTTCAAAAAGCGCTGTTCCACATCACGGGGCGGGATATGGCCTTTGACCGCATCCCAATCCGGTTGTGTGATCCCGAACATTCCGTCATGCTTGATGATGTCCTCGGCCTCAAAAACCATTTCTTCGGCGTTGTCGGGATGGAGCATATAAACCGTGATGTCATGCTCCAGCAGCTCCACTGCCCGATCCTTGGAAAGCGGGAGCATATCACTATCCAGATACCCATAGCTGCGCATATCGTCCACCGTCAGCGTGGAGTCAGGCATCGGGACGGCCTGTTCCAGCTCCGGGAGCATATTATCTGCCGCATCGGTGGGGGCAACGACTGCGCCGGTGATCTGTTCGCTGTCCAAGGGCAGCGTAATCTGCGCCTCCTGCAAGTCCTCCAGAATTTTCATATCTGCAAATGTCACCTTGGTTGGTGTCATGCCTTGAATGGCAAATACCTCCGTTCGGACAGCCCCGGCAACAGATGCAACCGGCGAATCTTCAATGGCGCTGCTGTCAATAACACCGCCATCCAGCAGCTTTTTGCTTTCCTTGTCGTAGAGCGAATAGTCCCAACCGCCGTCTGTATGCTGCACATGGAGATATACCGAGCCATCCACAAGATAAAGCGCTTCGTCTGTTTGTGTGGCGCTCACTTCTTCACGATTGATGCCGCGCTCCTTGCAAATCTCCGCAAAGTGCCGGTCAATGTCCGTAATCAGCTCGGAGGCAGTCTTGTTGATGGTTTCCAGACTGGCGCGAAGCTCTTTCAGCTCCTTGCCCTTCGACCATGTGGCGATATAGCCGAAGCTGTTTTCTCCCGTTTCAATACCGTAATACTGGCAGACCGCATAGGAGATGCTTTCGGCCTCAACCTCCTCGGTGTTACGGCTCTTTTCTCCGGGGACAAGGATCGTCTCACCATCGTCCGCAAGCTCCGTCATGTGTTCATAGTCGTGGAGCTTGGCGTGAGCAATCTCATGGACGGCGGCACATACCGTCTGTACCTCGCTCATACCGGCGCGGATGGTGATGCTCTGCGCCTTAATGCTGAAAAAGCCATCTGTGTCATGCGCAACGGGCTTTATCCCTATCGGAACGGGAGAAACACGGCGCAGCGCCTCCATGAAAACCTCATACTGCTGCACATTGCCGCTCAGATCGGCGGCAAGCTGGGGCAAGGGCTTTCCCGCAGTCTGCGACACGTCAAAGACGGATACCACCTTGAACATAGGGATACGGATTTCCTTTTCCTCAATGATGGCCTTGCCGTCCGCATCCAGCATCGGCGCATTGGTTTCCGGGTCGGTCTTGATTTCCTCGACCTTTTTCTTATAGGGAGTAGGAGCGATGATGCGGATACCTTTTTCGCCTTTCAGGACGTTCCTGCCGAACTGATCGCGCCACTTGTTGAAGCCCGCCACATGGGTGGCGTCGGGGCGCTGCATATAGATGAGCATGGTATTATTGACCGAGTAGCGGTGAAAGCGGCTCATGGTGGCAAGGTACTTCCGGTACTTATCGCTCTCGAACAGCTCCTTGATGCCATTTTCGATGCTGTCAACGATCTCCCGCATCCGGTCTTTGCTGGTTTGTTTTTCAGCCATGATGATCTCCTTTCAGAAAAAATAGCGCCCCTGCGCAGAAGAAAACACATCCTGCACAGGGGCAATTCTCCGCAGATAGAGGCCGTTTTTGCGCTTGCGGATAGAATGACGCAGCCCCTTGTGATTCCGCATGGAAAAAGCCTTGCGGCACGGGGCTTTCCCAGTCTCTATTTGCGGAGGTTCCAGTATTGTTCACGCTTTCGTTTGGCGTCCTGCTTTCTCCGTTCCTGCTTGGCGCAGGCGGGGCAATATTTGGTGCGATTGGAGGAAGAATAGACCGGCTTACCGCAGACGGCGCAGCGCTTTCCCGGCCTTTCCCGCATCACGTCGGCCAGCAGCTCATGGTCGGCGGGAAGTACCGCGTTTCGGAACCAGTTGCACAGCAGCGAGTAGGAAATACCCTGTACGCAGACGCAAGGCTCTCCATCATCCAGCGCGAGGCAGTTGCCGTGATCGTAATTACAGCAGAGCTTCCGAATGAGCTTTTTGGAGCGGCGGAGCTGCTTGTGATCCATACGCGGCGTATCAGTCATTGTCGAACACCAGCTTATAGCCCGCGCGCTGCCCATCGTCCTCCAAAAAAACGCTGGCATCATAGGTTTTCCCGGTCTTTTCGGAGTAGCAGCCTTTCAGCGGGGCGCGGCCATTTTTCAAAAGCGCAGCGGCAAGGGATTTTGTCAGCACCTTTTTCTTGGCGGTGAAAAAGCGGCTGTTTTTCCAGAGAACAAAGGAACAGGCACGGTTCTCGCAGAAAAAGCCTTTCGGTGATTCCGTCACCTCGGCTCCGCAGCGGGGACACTTGCCGACCACCTCACGCCCGGAGGGGAACAGGACTTCCGTACCGGGGATGGGTTTGTAGGTCTGCACCAGCTCATGTAGCATGGCGGCGATCCCATCCATGAAGCTGTCCGGGGCGATTTCACCGCGCTCGATCTCTTTCAGGCGGTGCTCCCATTCAGCGGTGAGCTGCGGAGACTGGAGCTGTTCAGGCAGAACGGTGATAAGCGCCGTGCCGGTGGAGGTGGGCAGCAGATTTGTGATCTTTTTGGACTTCCTGCGCTCCACAAAACCGGAGGACACCAGCTTTTCAATGATACCGGAGCGGGTCGCCGGGGTTCCGATGCCCTTGCGCTCGGCATCATCTGGCATATCCTCCTTGCCCGCGTTTTCCATCGCGGCCAGCAGCGTATCCTCGGTGAAATGCTTGGGCGGCGTGGTTTTTCCGGTCTTGACCGACGCGGCAGATACGGAAAGCGTCTGATTATCCGTTACCACCGGCAGCGCGGGCGCTGCCTCCGTCTGCTCCTGCTCATAGCGCTTCCAGCCGGGAGCAAGGACGGTTTTGCCCTTGGCGGTAAAGCTCAGACCGGCACAGTCCACCGTAATGACCGTTTCTGCGTAGCGATGTGGTTCATCCACCGCACGAAGCAAGCCTCTTGCCGCCAGCTTCAGCACCTCGCGTTCGCCCAGCGGCAGAGAGGCCATATCTACCTTTTCCGCGCTGATGGTGGGAACAATGGCGTGGTGATCGGTGACTTTTTTACTGCTGCATACCTGCTTGGCGCAGATGGTCGGCGGCTTCTCCATGCCGCAGACAGCGGCAGCGGCGGCGACAAGGCCGGGGACGCTGCCCTCCATATCGTCGGTCAGATAGCGGCTGTCGGTGCGCGGGTAGGTACAGAGCTTCTTTTCATAGAGCGCTTGGAGATAGTCGAGGGTCTGCTGAGAGGTGTAGCCGAGAACGCGGTTGGCGTCGCGCTGGAGGGAGGTCAAATCGTAGAGCGCGGGCGCTTTCTCAGACTTTTCCTTGCGCTCCACGCTTTTGACGGTTACTGCCTTGCCCTTGCAGGCGTTGGCGATGGCGTCGGCGTCCTTCCTGTCCTTCATTCGGCCTGTCGTGGCGGGAAAGCCGCAATCGAGCTGGACGGTGTAGAACGGTTCTGCCACAAATGCGGAGATCTCCGCCTCGCGCTGTACCAGCAGCGCCAGCGTGGGCGACATGACGCGCCCAATGTTCAATGTGCGGCCATACGTCAGGGAGAAATACCGCGTGGCGTTGATACCAACCAGCCAATCAGCCTTGGCGCGGCACAGCGCAGATTGATGCAGGCCGTCATAGTCGCGCCCAGACTTAAGCTGCTGGAAACCGCTGCGGATGGCATCATCCTCCATAGAGGAAATCCAAAGCCGCAGGATAGGCTTGGCGCATCCTGCAAGGCAGTAGACTGTGCGGAAGATCAGCTCACCCTCGCGTCCAGCGTCGCAGGCGTTGACCACCTCGGTCATATCCTCCCGGCGCATCAGCTCCCGCAGAATGTCAAACTGGTTCTGCTTGTCCGCACGGACGATGAAGCGGAACGAGGTAGGAATGATGGGCAGCGCCGCCAGCGTCCATTTGGCATCATCGGCATTGTAAACAGCGGCGTCGGCCAGCTCTGCCAGATGCCCAAAGCACCACGACACGACATACCCGCTGCCCTCCAGATACCCGTCATGCCGTGACTTCGCACCCAGCACAGCGGCAATGCTCTGTGCTACGGAGGGCTTTTCGGCAATCACAAGGCGCATGGTGCAGCCTCCATTCTCTTTACGTCACGGTAGCAGGGGCGGATGCAGTTCTGCCCGAAGCGCTTACAGCCATAGCAGAAGTGTCCCTTGGCAGCGTCGGGAGGGCTGTCCTCCCGCGCTGCTTTCGGCTTCTGCATCATCAGGCGTTCCAGCGGATTGTTGGTGAAATATCTCATGCGTCTGTATCCTCCGTAGTATCCTGTTCCGGTTCGCCCTCATACGGCTCAAACTCGTATTCGTTCTCGCCGTAATCATAATCGTCCAGATCGGCGCTGCCTTTGGTCTGCGGCTTGGCCTTTTTCTGCTTGAAAATATAGAACGCTGCGCCGCCGCCCAGTGCGACGATCAGCAGGACGACGAGGATGCCGCCCACGCCGCTCTTTTTCTCCGGTTCCTCGGCGGCGGGTTCTGTCGGCTCGGTGGGGACTTCGGGCTTTGCCTCCTTGCCCACGCACTCGGTCATGTTGACCGCACAGACGGGGCAGGATGTATTGACCGTACCGGCCACGCATTTGGTGGTGCAGGAGCAAGTGGCGGGCGTTTCTTCCTCGCCGGTCAGCGCCATCAGGTCAGCCTCATCCACCTGATTCAAGAAGTGGACGGTTTCTTCGCCCTCATCGTCGCGGTCAATAATCATGTAAAATACGTTACCATTCTTGCTTTCCAACGTAATGAACTGTTTTCCTGCCTTGGTGCTGGAGCCAATATCGTCGATCAGCGTCAGATTGCCGTCCGGTGTCAGCGCATCGCTGCCGCCCGTCATGCCGCCGATGCTCGCGGTACTGTCAGCGGCGTCGGTGACGGTCAGATAGCTGCCGTACACATAGCCCACACGGGCGGGCAGCAGGATTTTTACCCAATCGCCGTCCCTGCCGATCACATCGACCGCTGTGCCGTTGGGAAGCTGTGTAAACGCGGTGTTGTCCAGCCCTGCGCCGGTGCGGACATTCAGGTTGCCGCCGTTGGTCGTGACCGTGCCGATCTGTTTTGTCTCCTGCGCATCTGCGGCGCTGCTTTCGGCGGCGGGCAGCGCATCGTCGGGATAGTCGCCACCGCTGGCAAAGGCAGAAACGGGGAGAATCCCGATACACAGGAGCATCAGCAGCAGGCTGATAAAAATGCGCGGTGTGTTCTTAGTCATGGTTCAACGCCTCCTTTTCCGAAGTAGCCGGTGCAGGCGCGGACTGCATACGGCGGAACAGCTCGGCAAACTGCTCCATCGTCATGCCGTTCTCACGCACCATGCCGATGATGTCGGTGTCCTCCAACTCACGAATCTGCTTTTCCAGCTCGCGGTTGCGGCCTTGCAGATCGGAGATTTTGCCTTTGTTCTTCTCCAGCTCTCCACGGAGCTTCATAATTTTCGGGTTCATATCGTTCACTCTCCTTTACGGCAAGCGCCCATAGCGATAAAAATGGGACTGCCAATAGTTTGAATTTAAGTTTGCATAAGAGATCGGATCTCCGCAGTGGATCATCATATTGTTGCCGACGTAGATACCCACATGGCTGACACCGGGGGTGTCATACGTTCCGGTGAAGAACACTAAATCGCCGGGTTTGACATTGGCAGAGGAAACGGGCGTACAGATATTGCATAGCCCCTGTGCGCCCAGCCTGCCCACGTCCCAGCCGGAATGATTGATGACCCAACTGACGAAGCCCGAACAGTCAAACGAGGTGGAGGGGCTGCTGCCGCCCCAAACGTAGGGGTAGCCGAGATATTTTTCCGCTTCCTTGATAATGGCGGCAAATACCTCATCGTCCAGCGCCTCCGGGGGAATGTCGTAGTCGGTATAGCTGCCCTCCACATACTTGCCGATGTAGCCTGAACCGGGGAACAGGTCGGGACGGTTGCCAAGGGTGGCCATATAGGTGGCGTACATTCCGAGCTGTTCTTCGCTCATAATGTAAACGGGAACATGGGAGAGATTGAAGTTTTCCAGCGTGACCGTGCAGATGTAGTAGTCATACGGCACCTGATAGGTGTCCGTATGGGTGTTGCCGTCCGCGTCCGTCCATGTGTCGGTTTCTGTGCGGTAGCGGGTTTCCACCACCACATCCTCGGTCAAAATGTACTGGCGGTCAAAGAGCATTTGGAGCGTACCCTGCACCTCATCCAGCGTCCATTCCCCTTGATGCAGCGCCGTAATCATGGAAATGAGTACATAGGGGTCATGCTCGATGGTGTCCAGATCAAAGTGGTACTCATCGTAGTCATGGGTACTTTCATAGGTGTCGAGGTAGCGCTGAAGCTCTGCTTCCATTTCGCAATACTGCGCTTCCGCGCCCAGCATATCGGCGTCCTGCGATGGATAGGTACTGGCCGCGATCCCGGAGCCGACGCCATCCATTATCACCGAGCAGGAGGACAGGCCGTTGAGCAGAAATGCCAGCATCAGCAGAATTGCGGCGGCAATGGCAAAGCCGCGCCGGTGTTCCCACACATATTTGCCCGCTTTCTCAGCCTTTTCAGCGGCTTTTTTCGCGGCCTTGGCGGTATTCTCTGCCGCCTTTGCCGTAGTCTGCGCCGCCTGATTGTGCTTGGCAGCGGCATACTGCTTCTTAATTGCCTGCTTCTGCTGCCATTTGGAAACGGGATTGCTGGTGGGGCTGTCGATCTCTGCTTTCTTCTGGAGCGCGTCAAGATTGGCTCGTTCCAGCTTTTTCTCTGCACGGATGGCAGCACGATAAGGCTTGAGCTGATGGGCGCGGTGGGCAGACTGCACCAGCCGCCCGCCGCTCTCCACGGTTTGCTCCATCTTGTGCGCGGCCTCTACGCCTACATTGTCATCCTCGCTCTGCCGCACCTCCCGGTGAACCTGAGAGAGAATGAGGTTGGCGGGGGCATCCTGCACGGCATGGGTCAGCTTTGAGGGCGGCTTTTTCTTATCCACTTCCTCAAAACGGAGCTGCGTTTTGACCTTGCCGGTGGCCGGATCAAAGCCGCGTTCCTTTTTGACCACGGTTTTCTTGGGGATTTTCGCCTGCGCCTTATCCGCCTTGGCCTCCGCTTTTTTCACCCGCTTGATGGGCTTTTTCAGCTTCGGCTCGGCAAGATCGGCGTCGGAAAACTGTAAACGCGGTTCTCTTTTCATGCCGACGCCACCTCTTGCGGTTTGGTGGTCATGACGCGGTACAGCTCGGTGTCCTTCGGGAAGTGGTCAATGAAGGGCAGGATCGTGTTGCCGTAGAACAGCAGCCCCTCGC
>OJRT01001214.1_pt1 | contig 10485 bp, 6 predicted proteins | sample 1599281 | NCBI WGS metagenome assembly OJRT01 (sample SAMN03922458, study PRJEB24848) | human gut metagenome | isolation source: stool sample | host: Homo sapiens | place: Germany | collected 2009-11 | reverse complement strand
ATTCTGCTGCGCGTATCCGGCAGCAAGGACGGCAAGCCCTCCACCGAACAGCTGGAAGCCGAAGCCGACGACCGCATGTATGAGCCGAAGAACGACGCCATCCTGCAGCACGCGGCGAATTTTCTTGTGCCGCTGATTCTCATGTTCGGCGTGTACGTTATTCTGAACGGACATATTTCCCCCGGCGGCGGCTTCTCCGGCGGCGCGATTATGGGCGCAGGGCTGATTCTGTACCTGAACGCGTTCGGCTTCAAGCGCACGGAGCGTTTCTTCACTTTCACGACGTTCAAGATTGTGTCCTGCGTCGCGCTGTCGTTCTATGCGTTGAGCAAGGCGTACAGCTTCTTCACCGGCGCGAACCATCTGCCGTCCATCATCACAACGGGTACGCCCGGCATGATTTTCTCCGCAGGGCTGATTCCGTACCTGAACATCGCCGTCGGACTGGTCGTCTGCTGCACGATGTACGCCTTCTATACGCTTTTCAGAAAGGGGGACATGTAAGCCATGAATTTTACAAACTACGAAGAAATGGCCGCCATGATTCTCTTCGGCATCGGCTTCACGACGCTGCTGCTGCACAAGAACATGATTAAGAAAATTATCGGTTTCTCGATGATGGACAGCGCCATTTACCTCTTTCTGGCTGTCAAGGGCTACATTGCGGGGCGGAAAGCGCCGATTGTGGTGGACGGCATTACGTCCATGGAAGCCTACATCAACCCCATTCCGGCAGGTCTGGTGCTGACGGGCATCGTCGTCTCCGTGTCGGTGACGGCGCTGATGCTCGCGCTGACCGTCCGGCTCTATCGGCAGTATCACACGCTGGATATTGACGAGATTACCGCACTCTGCCGGAAGGAGGAGGAAACCTGATGTCACAGCCGCTCTGGCATTCCATCCCCTATCTGTGCATCCTGCTGCCGCTGGGTTCGGCGGCGGTGACCAGCGTCCTCAAGCCCCGCTGGGCGCGGTATTGGACGATGTTCGCGCTGCTGGTGGTCACGTCGCTCTCCGGCGTGATTTCCGCCATTTTCGCATCCGGCGCGGAGAGCTACACCTACATGATGGGTCACTTCCCCGCGCCGTGGGGCAACGAAATCCGCGCGGGTCAGCTGGAGGCCGCGACTGCCCTGTTCTTCAGCCTGATTATGCTGCTGAGCCTGCTCGGCGGCTTGAAAAAGATTGACGAACACATTGACCAGAACAAGGTCAGCCTGTACTACGTCGTGCTGCTGCTGCTGACGTCGGCGCTGATGGCGCAGGTGTACACGAACGATATTTTCACCGCCTACGTCTTCCTTGAAATCATGACGCTGGCGGCGTGTGCGCTGATTGCCATCCGCAAGCGCGGGCGCACGCTCGTCGCCGCGACGCGCTACATGATCATGAACCTGATCGGCTCAGGTCTTTTCCTGCTGGGCATCATCCTGCTGTATGACCTGACGGGTCACCTGCTGATGAGCAACATGAAGGAAGCGGTTGCGGCACTGGCGAAGTCCGGGCAGTATCAAGTGCCGCTGACGGTTGTCGTCGCGCTGATTTCCATCGGTCTGTCCATCAAGAGCGCCCTCTTCCCGTTCCACACATGGGTGCCGGACGCCTACGCCTATTCTACCCCGACGTCCGCTGCGGTGCTGTCCTCCTTGGTCAGCAAGGGCTACATCTTCCTGCTGATGAAGATTATGTACCGCGTAATTGGGCTGGACGTCATCGTCTCCACTGGGATTCAGGATGTGCTGTTCGTTTTCGCGCTTGTCGGCATGGTGATGGGCAGCATTTCCGCCATTCGTCAGACCGACATTCGCCGGATGATTGCGTTCTCCTCCGTCGCGCAGATTGGCTATGTCTTCATGGGCATCGGTCTGGGTACGGATGAAGGCATGATGGCGGCAACGTTCCACATCTTCAGCCACGCGGTGTGCAAGAGTATGCTCTTCCTTGCCGCGGGCGGCTTAGCGGACGCTTCCAACAACTCCAAGAAGTTCCGTGACCTGCGCGGTGCGGGATTCCGCAGCCCGATTGCAGGCGTGGCTTTCACCATCGGCGCGCTGAGCATGGTCGGCTTCCCGTTCCTCGGCGGATTCGCATCGAAGCTGAATTTCGCCCTTGCCGCGATGGATGTCGGCGGTGCGCGGACGATGCTGGTGCTGATTACGCTGGCAATTTCGACGTGGCTGAACACGCTGTACTTCCTGCGCACAGTGATTACGCTCTACCGCAAGCCCGTGCCGGGGGCGGTGTATTCCGTCGCCCGCGGTCAGCGCGGCTTCTGCTTCAATGCCTCGCTGGTGGCTTTCTCCATCGTCAATGTGGCGCTGGGGCTTTTCGCGCAAACCTTCGTCAGCGCCATCACCGTGGGTTTGGCGACATTTGGGTAAGGGAGGAAACGAATGATGAATCTATGGTTGCTTCTTCCTCTGCTGCTGCCCATGCTGGCGGGGCTGCTTCTGCTGACAAAGCCGTTCGCGGAGGGGAAAATCCGCCGCCTGACGGTGCAAATCGGGTTGATTTTGACGCTCGTGTCGCTGCTTCCGGCGTTTCTGACGTCTGGGCGCGACCTGACGCTCTTCACGCTGTCGGACAACGTAGAGATTGCGCTGCATGTGGACGGCATCGGCATGTGCTTCTGTGTGCTGATGGCGTTCGTCTGGGCGGCGGCGGGGTTCTACTCGTTTGACTACATGGCACATGAGGGGCATGAAAAGCGTTTCTACTGCCTGTATCTGCTGACGCTGGGCGTGCTGATGGGGCTGTGCATGTCCGGGAGTCTGGTCACCTTCTACATGTTCTACGAAGCCATGACGCTGCTGACCATGCCGCTGGTGATGCACTCCGGCAGCAAGGAAGCGGTCGCGGCAGGCATTAAGTACCTGATTTACTCCGTCGTCGGCGCGTCGCTGGTGCTGCTGGGCATTTTCGCGATTGCCCCGTACGCGCAGTCGCTGTCCTTCGCGCCCGGCGGTGCGCTGGACATGGCGAAAGTCGCGGGGCACGAGGGCTTCGTGCTGGCGATTGGCGGCGTGATGCTGCTTGGCTTCGGCGCGAAAGCGGGTCTGTATCCGCTGCACGGCTGGCTGCCGACGGCGCACCCGGCCGCGCCTTCCCCGGCGTCGGCGGTGCTGTCCGGCGTCATTACGAAAGCGGGCGTGCTGGGTCTTTTGCGCGTCATTTACTGCTTCCTCGGCGCACAGAATCTGCGCGGAACGTGGGTGCAGACGGTGCTGATGGCGCTCTCGCTCTTGACGGTTTTCATCGGTTCGCTGCTGGCGTACCGGGAGCATCACCTCAAAAAGCGGCTGGCATGGTCTACGGTCAGCCAGGTGAGCTACGTCGTGTTCGGGTTGAGCACGCTGCATCCGCTGGGGCTGCTCGGTGCCATGCTGCACGTCGTGTGCCACTCGCTGGTCAAGGACGTGCTGTTCATGGGCGCTGGCGCAGTCATCTTGAAAACAGGCGAAACGCAGGTGGATGCCCTCCGCGGTATCGGCAAGCGGATGCCGGTCACGATGTGGTGCTTTGCGATTGGAAGCCTTGGGCTGATTGGCATTCCGCCGTGTCTGGGCTTTTTCAGCAAGTGGGAGCTGGCGCAGGGCAGCCTTGCCATGACGGGCGTGGCTTCATGGCTGAACCGGTTCGGGCCTGTTGTGCTGCTGCTCTCCGCCCTGTTGACGGCTGGCTACCTGATGCCGATTGTCCTGCGCGGCTTCTTCCCCGGAAAAGACGCGCAAGTCGGCGAAAAGTGCGAAGCGTCCGCGTCGATGCTCATTCCCATGCTGGTGCTGACGGTGCTGTCAGTGGCGCTGGGCATGTTCCCTTCGCTGCTGACCGGCCTTCTTTCCCCCATTTTGACCGCACTGCTGTAAGGAGGAAGCGCATATGCTGTTATTCCTGACCATCGCGCTGCCCATGCTTGGCGGCGCGGCAATGGGACTGATGCGCTTTTCCAGCGCGAAATCCCACGGAATCTACGTTGAAACCATCGTGCTGGCGACGAGCATCCTGACGTGGGTGCTGCTGCTCACCCGCACGGATACCACCTACGTCCTCTGCCACATGAACAGCGAGCTGGCGCTTGCGTTCCGTGTGGACGGCATGAGCTGCATTTTCGCAGGTCTGGTATCCATCCTCTGGCCGCTGGCGTCGCTGTACGGCTTTGAGTACATGCAGCACGAGGAGCGCCCGAACACGTTCTTCAGCTACTACACGATGAGCTACGCCGTCACGCTGGCCGTCGCGTTCTCGGCAAACCTGTTCTCGCTCTACGTCTTTTATGAGTGCCTGACGCTGATTACCCTGCCGCTTGTCATCCACAAGAAGGACACCATGTCCATCCGCGCAGGGCGCAAGTACCTCACCTTCTCCATCTCCGGCGCGGCGCTGGCGTTCATTGCGCTGGTGTTCATCATCTACTACGGCACGACAACGGACTTTGTCCTCGGCGGCGTGCTGGACGCGGAAAAAATCAGCGGGATGGAAGAACTGCTGAAATTCGTGTTCCTGCTGGCGTTCGTCGGTTTCGGCACGAAAGCGGCTGTTTTCCCGATGTACGCATGGCTGCCGGCGGCTTCTGTCGCCCCGACGCCCGTAACAGCGCTGCTGCACGCGGTGGCGGTCGTCAACGCGGGCGCATATGCTGTCCTGCGCGTGATTTACTACTCCTTCGGCGCGTCGTTCCTCTACGGGACGTGGGCGCAGACGGTCGCTTTGCTGCTTAGCTGCTTCACGATTCTCTTCGGTTCGACAATGGCGGTTCGCGAGCAGCACTTCAAGCGCCGTCTGGCGTACTCGACCATCTCCAACCTGTCCTACATGCTCATGGGCGCGGCGCTGATGACCCCCGACGGCATGACGGGCAGCTTGAGCCATCTGGTGATTCACGGCGTGATTAAGATTACGCTGTTTTACTGCGCGGGCGCGATTCTCATCAAGACCGGCAAGGAGTATGTGCAGGATCTGCGCGGATACAGCAGGATTATGCCTGCAACGTGCGGCATCTTCCTGCTGGGCAGCATTGCGCTGGTCGGCACGCCGCCGCTGGCAGGCTTCGTCAGCAAGTGGAATCTGCTGACCGCCGCGTCCGCCACGGAGCTGCCAATGGGAACCGTCGCGATTGTCTGCCTCATCATCTCCGCCATTCTGACGGCAATTTACCTCTTCACCGCCGCACTGCCGATGTACTTCCGCCCGCTCAACGCGGATCAGGCGCAATTGGCGGGGCAGAAGCTCGATCCCAGCTGGATGATGCTCGTGCCAATGGGGATTTTGTGCGCGCTGATGATAGGTCTGGGGCTGTGGTCGCAGCCGCTGGTGACATTCCTGCGGAATATTTCCGCCGGTGTGATTTTCTAAGGACAGGAGGAAAGAAAGATGACATCGTGGATTCTGATTTTGCTGACTTTCCTGCCCTTCCTCGCCGCCATCATCGCCTATATGCTTGGCCGCCGGGATGAACGCGCCATGAACGGGTTCGTGAGCATCACGGGCATTGTGATTTTCGCGCTGAGCGTAGTGCTGCTGTTCCTGCCGGAGGGCGAAGTCGCCGTGCCGGGCTTCTGCGGGCTGGGGCTGTACCTGCGTGCGGACGGCTTCCGCGGGCTGTACAGCTGCGTTGCCGCCTTCATGTGGATGATGACGGGGCTGTTTGCGCCAGAATACTTCCAGCATCACGGCAACAAGGCGCGGTACAGCTTCTTCACGCTGATGACGCTCGGCGCGACGCTGGGCGTGTTCCTCTCGGACAACCTCGGCACGACGTTCCTGTTCTTCGAAATCATGTCGTTTGCCAGCTATGCATGGGTCGCGCAGGAGGAAACGCCGGGCGCGCTCAGGGCGGCGGCGACGTACCTTGCGGTGGCGGTCATCGGTGGTCTGACGACGCTGATGGGCTTGTTCCTCTTGCAGCATCAGCTGGGGACACTCGACTTTGCGTCCCTGCGCGCCGCCATGGGGCAGCAGGACGTGACCGTCGCGGTGTGGCTGACGCTGGTCGGCTTTGGTGCGAAAGCCGGTCTGTTCCCGCTGCATATCTGGCTGCCGAAAGCGCACCCGGTTGCGCCTGCGCCCGCGTCGGCGCTTTTGTCGGGCATCCTGACAAAATCCGGCGTGTTCGGGCTGATTGTGCTGTGTGCGAACCTGATGCAGGGCAACGCCGCGTTCGGCAATGCGCTGATGATTTTCGCCGCGATTACGATGTTCCTCGGCGCACTGCTGGCGCTGTTCTCCACCGACCTCAAACGGACGCTCGCCTGCTCGTCGATGAGCCAAATCGGCTTCATCACGCTGGGGCTGTCGGTGATGGTGCTGCTGGGCGACGAAGGCACGCTGGCGGCGTATGGCAGCGTGATGCACATGCTGAACCACTCGCTCATCAAGCTGACGCTGTTCATCGCGGCGGGCGTGGTGTACATGAACCTGCACGCACTGAATCTTGATGATATCCGCGGCTTCGGGCGCAAAAAGCCGCTGCTGCACATTGCGTTCCTGCTGGGGGCGCTGAGCATTGCGTGCATCCCGCCGCTGGGCAGCGGGTACAACAGCAAGAGTCTGCTGCACGAAGGGCTGCTGGAGCTGATTGGCGAAATGCAGGCAGCTGGCAGCGCGTGGATGGGCTACAAGGCGATTGAGGTACTCTTCCTCATCAGCGGCGGATTGACCGTCGCGTACATGGCGAAGCTGTACATCTGCATTTTCTGGCAGAAGCACCCGACCCGTCAGGCGGAATTCGACGGCATGACGCACTACATGAACGGCACAACCGCGTTTGCGCTGCTGGGCAGTGCGGCGGCGCTCCCCTTCCTGAGCGCACTGCCGGGGCTGCTGCTCACGCCGCTCGGGGCAAAAAGCGCGTCGTTCTTCGGCGTAGCCGCGCTGAAGGAAGCAATTGCGTACTTCTCGGCGGAGAACCTGCAGGGCGCGGCGATTTCCATCATCATCGGCGCGGCGGTGTATCTGCTGATTGTCCTCCCGCTGCTGACGCGCAAGGACGAAGGCGGCGTGCGCCTGTACGTCAACCGTTGGAATGAGAAGCTCGACTTGGAGAACGCTGTCTACCGTCCGCTGCTGCTGACGCTGTTGCCGCAGGTGCTGACGCTGGTGTTCCGCTTCATTGCGGAGCTGCCGGAAAACCTCGTGATGGCAAGCCGCGCGACCATCTTCCGGATGCGCAAGACGCGCAAGCCCGTGCCAGTCGGCAACCGCTTCACCTACACGCTGGGGCGCGCGCTGAATGCACTGGCGCGGCTGCTTAACCGCACGATTCTGCACCGCCACCCGATGCGCACGGACTTCGAGTATGTGCTGGACGCTTCCTTCCGTGAAATTTCCGGCGGCATCCGCAGCATGAGCGTGAGCATTTCCTTCGGGCTGCTGCTGCTGTGCATCGGGCTGTATGTAACCTGTTTGTATCTGCTGCAATAATCGGCATAATTATTTGCGGAGGCATTTCCGGGCTGCGAACCCTTGTGCATCCCGGTTTTTGCTGCTAAAACAATGGGTTTTCGCTGTTTTCGATACTTTTCGTCAGCGTTCTTTGGCGGATTTGGGCGTTTTTAGACAAATTGTCGTGGAAGCTGGCGGGAAGCATACTTGTCATTTTCCCATTTCTGTGGTATGATACACGACGGCAATGCAAACAATGATTTTGCATCGCAATGTTTGATTCCGAAGCAGGGCATTCAACGGCATTCCACGAAAGCCCTTTGCAAATAAAAGGAGGATTCCCATGCCTACGACATCTTTTGACAAGGATTCCATCAAGGCATCCATTATCGGCAAGCTGCAGCGCTATAACGGCCGCACCATTGAGGAAGCATCGAATGGGCAGATTTATCGCGCACTGGCTTCCACCGTCCGCGACCAGATCATGCAGAAATGGATGATTTCCCGCGAAGAACGCAAGACGAACAACAACAAGCGTCTATTTTACCTCTCCGTGGAATTTCTGATGGGCCGCAGCCTATACACCAACATCCTGAACCTCGTCTCGCTCGATGCCTACAAGCAAGCGCTGGACGAACTGCACATCGACGTGGACAAGGTGCTTCAGGAAGAGCCTGAACCCGCGCTGGGCAACGGCGGTCTGGGCCGTCTGGCAGCGTGCTTCATGGACTCGCTGGCGTCCCTTGACCTGCCCGCGATGGGCTGCTCCATCCGCTATGAATACGGTCTGTTCCGCCAGAAGATTGTGGACGGTCAGCAGGTCGAGCTGCCGGACTACTGGCTGGGCAACGGCAACGTGTGGGAAATGCCCGTAATGGAGGATGCCTGCGAGGTGCACTTCAACGGTCACGTTGAAATGGGCAACGAGAACGGCCGCACGGTGTTCCGTCACGTCGGCTACAACACGGTCGAGGCTGTTCCCTACGACATGCCGCTGGTGGGCTATGACACCTCCACCGTCAACAGTCTGCGCCTGTGGAGCGCCCGCGCCCCGAAGCGCATTGACCTGAGCGACTTCAACCACGGCCACTATGTGCAGGCGTCGGAGGAAAAGGAACTGGCGGAAGCTATCTCCAACATCCTCTACCCCGAAGACAACCACTACGAAGGCAAGCTGCTCCGCTTGAAGCAGCAGTATTTCTTCACCTCCGCCACCCTCCAGTACATCCTCAAGGACTTCAAGAAGCTCAACGGCACGAACTGGAGCAAGCTGCCGGAGAAGGTCGTCATCCACATCAACGACACGCATCCGGGTCTGGCGATTCCGGAACTGATGCGCCTGCTGATGGACGAAGAAGGCTTGGGCTGGGACGAAGCGCAGCAGATTGTCAGCCGCACAATGGCGTACACCAACCACACCATCATGGCGGAAGCGCTCGAAAAGTGGCCGGAAGACATGGTGAAGAGCCTGCTGCCGCGCATCTATCAGATTCTGGTGGAAATGAACAAGCGTCTCTGCGCGCGCCTGTGGAACTTCTTCCCCGGCGAAGCGGAGCGCGTGGGCCGCATGGCGATTATTGCCTACGGTTACATCCACATGGCGAACCTGTGCGTTGCCATGACGTTCTCCACCAACGGCGTGAGCAAGCTGCACGGCGATATCCTCAAGCAGGAGACGTTCCACGACTTCTACCTCGTTATGCCGGAGAAGTTCAGCGCAATTACCAACGGCATCACGCATCGCCGCTGGCTGATGGCGTGCAACCCGGAACTGACCAAGCTTATCTGCGACACCATCGGCACGGACTGGGTGAAAGATCCGGAACTGCTGCATGACCTTGCGCCTTATGCTGACGACGCGGCGTTCCGCGAGCAGTTTGAGAAGATTAAGCACAACAACAAGGTTCGCCTGTCAAATTTCCTGAAAGAACATCAGGGCGCAATCGTTGACCCGAACTTCATCTTCGACGCACAGTCCAAGCGGCTGCACGAATACAAGCGTCAGATGCTCAACGCTTTGCACATCCTTGTGCTGTACAACCGCATCGTCAACGACCCGAACTTCACCATGCGGCCGCGTGTGTTCATCTTCGGCTCGAAGGCAGCGCCGGGCTACAACCGCGCCAAGCTGATTATCCGCTTCATCAACGGTCTGTCCGCGCTGATTGCCAAGCACCCGCGCGCCAGCAAGATGCTGCAGGTCGTCTTCCTCGAAAACTACGACGTGTCCAGCGCGCAGCTGCTGATTCCGGCAACCGAAATCTCCGAACAGATTTCCACCGCGTCCAAGGAAGCCAGCGGCACGGGCAACATGAAGTACATGATGAACGGCGCCATCACGATCGGCACGATGGACGGCGCAAACGTCGAGATTTCCGAGCAGGTCGGCATGGATAACATCTACATCTTCGGTATGCGTTCCGACACGGTGCTGGATATGTACCGTGAGCGCAACTACAACCCGATGACCATCTTTGAGACGAATCAGGAACTGCGTCTGGCGTTGACCCAGATGATCGACGGCACCGTGTTGCCGGACGCGCCGAGCGCCCTGCAGGATTTGTATCACAGCCTGCTGATTGGCGACTGGGGCAACATGGCCGATCCGTTCTTCGTCCTGAAAGACTTCGGCTCGTACTCGATGGCGCAGCGCCGCATCGACGCGGATTATGCCGACCGCGACAAGTGGAACCGCATGGCGGTCATCAATACCGCAATGTCCGGTGTTTTCTGCTCCGACCGCACAATTCGCGAGTACAACGACACCATTTGGCATCTTGACCCGCTCAAGCGCAAGGTATAAACTGCATATTTTCGAGAGCACTGCGGAAAAATATCCATCCGCAGTGCTCCCGCTTCAAAAGTCCGGAGCATTTCGGGCTTTTTTGCCGTGTTTCCGCAATTATTGATGATTGGATGGATGGATATCATGCTGCTGCACGATTCCCACAACGAATTTTATCGCACACCGTCCGGCCCTGCTCCGGCTGGCAGCAATGTTCTGATTCGCCTGCACTGCGACGAAGCGACGAGCGTCGTCCTGCGCACTTGGATGACGGAAGAACTTTGCTACACCATGCTGCCGACCGCTGAGCATGTCTGGGA
>OJRT01001213.1_pt1 | contig 10500 bp, 7 predicted proteins | sample 1599281 | NCBI WGS metagenome assembly OJRT01 (sample SAMN03922458, study PRJEB24848) | human gut metagenome | isolation source: stool sample | host: Homo sapiens | place: Germany | collected 2009-11 | reverse complement strand
TATAGAAACACCGCACATTTCGGTGGCACTGACTTTTAAAGAGACAGAAGAAGGTACACTTCAGTTGCAAGCGGAAGGGAGTGTAAAGAAGGAAGCTGTAAAAAAGAGTACAGTGAAAGAGAGCACTGTAGAGGAAAATACCGTAAAGGACGAATGTTTCATTAAATTAAAAGCTGCACTTACCCCGAAAGCATGAAGGAACAAATAAGTACAGCCTATTGGCACGAGAAGTTGAAACAATTAGGGATCATCGTTATCATCCCAAGTTACAACAATGGAAAGACACTGGCGGACGTCATCGAAAGTGTACGTTTCTACGCCCCCGATATCCTTGTTGTCAACGACGGGTCTACAGATGAAACTGCCGGAATACTTAGCCGGGAATCTAACTTACATACCATCACCCACCCTGCCAATCAAGGAAAAGGAGTAGCTTTGAGACATGGACTATCCTTTGCCAAAAAGCAAGGATTTCGGTATGCAATCACCATTGATTCCGACGGACAGCATTTCGCTTCGGATATTCCCGCATTGATCGAAGCCATAGAAAAAGAACCGGACACATTATTGGTAGGTGCCCGTAACCTCGCCTCGGACAATATGCCAGGAAAGAATACATTTGCCAATAAGTTTTCCAACTTCTGGTTTACCCTCGAAACTGGTATCAAACTGCAAGATACACAATCCGGCTACCGCCTGTACCCCATCCAACGAATGAATGTGGACAAGTGGTATTACACCGCCAAATACGAATTTGAGTTGGAAGCACTTGTCTTTGCAGCCTGGGGAGGCATTACCGTTAAAAACATTCCGGTACATGTTTATTATCCGCCACAGGAAGAGCGGGTTTCTCATTTCCGACCGTTCCGTGATTTCACCCGTATCAGTATCCTGAATACAGTACTGGTGCTCGTCACTTTCCTTTGGATCATCCCCCGAAACTTCTTCCGTAAACTGACTTGGAAGAACTGCAAGCAGTTTTTCTCGGATCATGTCACCCACTCCCCCGAATCTAATCTGCGGATCACGGCTGCCATCACACTCGGCGTATTCATGGGTATCGTTCCGGTATGGGGATATCAAATGCTAATCACGTTATTTCTGGCACATTTGTTCAGACTGAATAAAGTCATAGCTATTGTAGCAGCCAATATCAGTATCCCTCCGATGATTCCATTTTTGCTGTACGGCAGTTACGTAACCGGTTGCAAAGTGCTGGGAGATCCTGTCAATCTGCATTTAAACGAACTTTCTTTTGAAAATGTAAAATCAGTCATAGAGCAATATTTAATAGGAAGTGTTATCTTTGCAGTCGTATGCAGCATACTGGCAGGAACCATCGCGTTCATTCTGCTCACGGCGTGTAGGAAAAAAAAGATATGACCCAGTTTTTTATCGGACTATATGATTATTTCGAGAGGCACAAGATTCTGTTCTATTTGTCACTCATCAGTTGTGTCCTGTTAATGGGATTCTTTGCCCTGCAAGTAAGGTTCGAAGAGAACATCACACAATTTTTCCCCGACACTAAAGATTCCCAGAACACAATCAAAGTATTCGACAATCTCAAGATTAAGGATAAGATTATCATTATGTTATCCTCGGCAGATACCTGCCACCGCGTAGAACCCAACTCCCTGATAGAAGCAGCCGGACAACTGCAACAAACCCTGACTGAAAAAGCCGGAGGAAAACTGATTAAAGGAATTTTCGCACAGGTAGACCAAAGCCTCATCCAAGGAGCCACAGACTTCGTTTATGAACATCTTCCGCTTTTCCTGACAGATACGGACTATCAACGCTTCGATTCCTTACTGACGGATAAAGGGATACAGGCTGTCATGCAGAAGAATTATACCAACCTCCTCTCTCCTGCCGGAATTGCATTAAGAAGCTATATTCTCCGGGACCCGCTCGGACTGGGAAGCGAAACCCTGAAACATTTGCAAGATTTCCAATTGGAAGCCAACTACGAGATTTATGACGAACATATCTTCTCCAAAGACGGCTCCACCTTACTTATGTTCATTACCCCGGTATTCAGTACAGGCAGCACCGGAAAGAACGACGAACTGATAAAGATACTCGAAGAAGAGCTCAAGCACGTACAGGGAGAATCTCCTACCATTCGAGCTGAATATTTCGGTGGTCCCTCCGTGGGAGTCTACAACGCCCGTCAGATTAAGAAAGATACCATCTTGACCTCCTCCCTGGCACTGCTTATCATCATTGTATTTATCTCACTCGTTTTTAAACGAAAGAGATCGATACCGTTGATTATTACTCCGGTACTGTTCGGAGGATTATTTGCCCTGTTTCTCATTTTCTTTATTAAAGGAAGTATCTCCGCCATTGCAGTGGGAGCCGGTTCGGCAGTGATGGGTATTGCACTAAGCTACTCCATTCACATGCTGGCACATCAGAACCATGTTTCCACCGTGCAACAACTTATTAAAGAGATAGCCTATCCGCTTACGGTAGGTAGTTTCACCACCATCGGCGCATTTCTGGGATTGATATTCACCAGTTCCGATCTGTTACGCGACTTCGGATTGTTTGCCTCTCTGGCATTGGTGGGCACCACCCTCTTCTGTCTCATTTACCTGCCTCATTTTCTGAAAGGACAGGCAGACGTCAAACAGGGACGCATACTACGCATCATCGAGAAAATAAATGCTTATTCTTACGAAAAGAATAAATGGCTGGTAGGCGGCATCCTCCTCATTACAGTGATCTGTTTGTTTACTTCGCAAAAGGTAGGCTTCAACAACGATATGATGAGTCTCAACTATGAGCCCCGCCATCTCCAACAATCGGAAGAAAAATTACTGCAACTCTTTGACAACGACGAAAAGACCGTGCTTTTTGTCAGTGTGGGCAAAGACATGAATCAGGCTACCGAAACTTATGCAATGACCAATCAGAAGTTATCGGCACTGAAAGAGCAGGGACTCATCAAAGAGTATGCCTCCGCCTCACAGTTTCTGATCTCTCCGCAAGAGCAGCAGAAACGCCTGAAGAAATGGAAAGATTACTGGACGGATGAAAAACAGCAACAAGTCCGTGAACAGCTGGAAACAGCTGCCGCCGAATATCGTTTCCGTCCGGGAAGCTTTGATTCTTTTTATCAATGGATGAACCAACCTTTCGGTGAATATCATTACACCGCGCAAGGAGACGATTTATCCGGCAAGCTATTGAATGAATGGCAAACCTCTGCCGATTCCATCACCATGCTTATCAGCCAGATACGGATCAGCGAACCGAATAAGGAAGCTGTGTACCAAAACTTTAATAAAGACCCGAATGTAGTCATCTTCGACCGTTCCTACTTTGCCAACAAATGGGTATCGGCCATCAATGACGACTTTTACCTGATTCTTTACATCTCTTCTTTCCTGATATTCTTTGCACTATGGTTCTCCTATGGACGTATCGAGCTTACCTTGATGAGTTTTCTCCCGATGCTAATCAGCTGGGTAATCATCTTAGGATTAATGGGAATTCTGGGAATTGAGTTCAATATTATCAACATCATCCTGTCCACCTTTATCTTTGGCATTGGAGATGACTTCAGTATCTTCATTATGGACGGGCTACAAAACAAATACCGTACAGGTCAGAAGGTGTTGAATTCCCATAAAACAGCCATCTTCTTCTCCGCCTTCACCACAGTGGTCGGTATGGGAGCACTTGTGTTTGCCAAACACCCGGCTTTGCAATCCATTTCACTGATTTCCATTCTGGGTATGATAGCAGTGGTATTGGTGGCCTATACCATTCAGCCACTCATTTTCCGGTTCTTCATCGCAGGCCCCGCTTCCAAAGGATTGCCGCCTTATACGCTTATCGGATTGATACGTACCGTGTTGCTCTTCCTGCTTTTCTTTATCGGCTGCATCGTCCTCCGTATATTGATTATTCTGCTTTATCCGGTGCCTGTGCGCAAAAGCAGCAAGCAGCGTTTGGTGTGCCGCCTGATACAAATCACCTGCAAAGGAATTCTGCTACTGGCCACCGCCGTCAAAAAAGAACATATCAACAAAGCCAACGAACGCTTCCGGCATCCGGCAATTATCATTGCCAACCACCAGTCGTTCATCGACATTCTGGTATTGCTGTCTCTTTCATCTAAAATCCTGATGGTAACCAACCATTGGGTATGGCACTCTCCTTTCTTCGGAGCCATCATTCGTTATGTCGACTTCTATTATATAGGCGAAGGATACGAGCAATATATGGAACGGATGCGGAAAAAAGTGAAGGAGGGCTACTCCATCGCCATTTTCCCGGAAGGCACACGTACCTATAATGGAAAGATGAAACGTTTCCACAAAGGAGCATTCTATCTGGCAGAAGCATTGAAACTGGATATTCTCCCGATCCTGCTTTACGGTAATAACAAAATCATTGCCAAAGCACAACCTTTCAATATCCGGAAAGGAATCATCTATACGGAAATACTTCCCCGTATACCATTAGACGATCTGTCTTTCGGAAGTACTTATCAGGAGCGTACCAAACGCATATCCGCTTACATGAAAGAGGTTTATGCCCGTATCTGCCGTGAACAGAACACGACGGACAATCCTGCATTCTACGAAGCTCTTATCCAGAACTATATCTATAAAGGTCCCGTCGTAGAATGGTATATCCGTATCAAAGTAAAAATGGAAAAGAATTACCGGCTATTCAACCGGTTGATTCCCGTCCAAGGGCAAATCACAGACATCGGTTGCGGCTTCGGCCCGTTATGCTATATGCTGTCTCTGCTTTCCGAGGACCGGGAAATCCTGGGTATTGATTACGATGAAGACAAGATAGCGCTGGCACAGCACGGATGGTTACGCAACGAGCATCTCCAGTTCAAGCATGGCAATGCATTGGAATATCCCCTGCCGGAAAGTGATGTCTTTATCCTGAACGACATGCTTCACTATATGAGCTACGAACATCAACAAACCCTATTGTTGAAATGTGCCGGTCGCTTACGTTCACAAGGAATGATTATCATACGCGACGGAAATTCAGCCAACGCTTCCAAGCACCGGTTAACCCGGTTCACGGAATTACTATCCACCCGTATTTTCAACTTCAACCGGACAACCGGAGAGCTGTATTTCACCACTGAAACCCAATTACGGGAAATAGCAGTCACCTGTGGAATGGCTGTCGAAATCATTCCTAATGACAAATATACATCAAACACCATTTACATATTTAGAAAACCGAACTAGTATGAGCAAATATGACATCATCATTATCGGCAGCGGCCTTGGCGGACTGGAATGCGGAGCGATTCTTAGCAAAGAGGGATTCAACGTATGCGTAGTAGAAAAAAATGCGCAATTCGGCGGATGCTTCCAGACTTACCAACGAAAAGGGCATCTGTTGGATACGGGTATTCATTATGTAGGAAGCCTGGATGAGGGTCAAGTGATGAACCAGTATTTCCGCTATTTCGGTATCATGGACAAGCTGAAAATAAAACGCTTGGACGATGCTGCTTTTGATACGATCTACTATAAAGGAAAAACATACGATTATGCAATGGGGTACCCGCAGTTTATTGAAACCATCTGCCGTTCCTTCCCGCATGAGAAAGAAAACTTGAAATGCTATGCCGAACAGCTTCAGGCTGTCGGAAACCTGATTAGCGTAGACCACCTGAAACAAGGCACACTCGCTTTAGAGGGTATGAAATACTTTTGTACCTCTGCCGCCCATCTGATTGCGGATATCACTCCGGACCCCGCCTTACGAAATGTACTGGCAGGTTCAGCTTTACTCTACGGAGGTTTGAAAGATGTCTCCACTTTCTACCAGCATGCCATGATTAACCACTCTTATATTGAAGGCGCCTACCGTTTTGTAGACGGAAGTATGCAAGTCAGTCTGGAGCTAATTAATGTAATCCGGGCAAACGGAGGGACCGTGCTCAATAACAGTGAAGCCACCCGCATCATCGTTGAAAACGAAAAGGTACAAGGGGTTATCATCAACGGAGAAGAGCGACTGGAAAGCGACTTCGTCATCTCCAATATGCATCCCCAACGGACATTGGAGATACTGGATAAAAACCGTAGCATCAAGAATGCCTATATTTCCCGCATCCGTTCGCTGGAAAATACCTACGGCATCTTTACGCTCTACCTGGTAATGAAGAAAAAAAGCACTCCCTATCAGAACCGCAACCTGTATCTGCATGCGAACAATAAAGTGTGGTATGATAAACTGCTCTATCCGGGACGGACCACCAACTGTATGATTTCCATGCAAGCGTCTTCCGAGGACAGTCAATATGCCAGTGTCATTTCCATCCTGACACCTATGTATATAGATGAACTGTCTGCCTGGAAGGACACGACTCCCGAACATCGGGGAGGAGACTACCAATCCTTCAAAAAGGAGAAAGCAGAACAGATTCTCCGCTTCATCCGAGGACATGGCATTGACCTTTCAGAAAACATAGAAGAGATGTATACCACTACTCCATTAAGCTATCGGGACTATACAGGAACAGTGGATGGTTCCGCGTATGGGATTATCAAAGATTATAAATGTCCGCAAATTGGTTTCGTATCTACAAGAAGCCGCTTGGGAAACCTCTTTCTCACCGGGCAAAACCTGAATGTGCATGGTGCATTAGGGGTAACACTAACTGCCATGCTGACTTGTGCGGAGTTTGTAGGACAAGAATATCTGGCTAAAAAAGTAGGAAATGCATAGAATAGTCAAAAAGACACTCCAATACACGGGCTTCCTTTTCCTGTCGCTCATTGTTCTATTGATAGCCGGAATCAGCTATCTCTACTTTTCTGCGGATATGCAAACGCCCAAACATGAGCAAAGCATGACCACAGACAAAGTGATTGATATAGACAGTCTCCACCTCCGGCATTATGGAGATAACTTTCTCCGGCACAGCGACAGCGGCTTATGGGAATTGTTTGTGAAAGGGGATGCTTTCCAGAGAGGAGAAGCTATCGGGCAACTGTCTTCCGACCTGCTCCACCATCAAGAGAAAGTGTTCGTGGATCAGATTCGTGAGATTGTTCCTTCAGACAGTTATCTGAAATTCCTCCGGTTCTTCATTGTATTATTCAACCGTAATCTGGGTGAGAACGTCCTCGAAGAATACCGCGACGAGATCTACGGAATCTCGCTATCATGTACACATAAGTACGACTTCATCGGCACTCCTTACGAACGCCAGTTGAATTACCATTCGGCGCACGACCTGGGACACGCCATGCAGGATTATATGTTAGTGGGATGCAGTTCGTTCGCCACTTGGGGAACACAAAGTGCAGATTCATCCCTGCTGATCGGACGTAACTTCGATTTCTACGTTGGAGATGCCTTCGCAGAGAACAAGCAGGTGGCTTTTTATGTACCGGAGCAAGGATACAGGTTTGCTTCTGTGGGATGGCCGGGTATGATAGGAGTGTTATCCGGCATGAACGAGACAGGTCTTACCGTGACAATTAATGCTGCCAAATCTGCTGTCCCGACAGGTTCCGCTACCCCCATTTCCATCCTGACCAGAGAGATTCTGCAATATGCAGCCACTATTGATGAAGCCTTTGCCATCGCCCAAAAACGGGAAACATTCGTCTCCGAATCCATATTGATAGGTTCTGCCAAAGACGGCAAGGCCGCGATTATCGAGAAATCTCCGGAGAAAACTGTGCTTTTCACCGGAAAAGAAGCCAATCGACTCATCTGCACCAACCATTACCAATCGGAAGAATTCAGCAAGGACGAACGAAACATGGAAAATATCCGCACTTCCGACAGCCCATACCGTTTTGCACGATTAACGGAACTCATTAATGAGGATCTTCCGATCGATGTCTCCAAAGCCGCCTCTATCCTGCGTGACCACAAAGGCCTGCAAAACACAGACCTGGGACTGGCCAACGAAATGACCATCAATCAGTTTATTGCCCATCATTCCGTCATCTTCCAACCGGAGAAACGGCTGATGTGGGTATCGACCTCTCCCTGGCAATGTGGGAAATACGTAGCCTATGACCTGAATAAGATATTCAAAGACACGATTGATTGGCAACACGAAATATACAGTTCCGACCTGACCATTCCGGAAGATAAATTCATCGACACACCGGAGTTCCAGCATCTTCTCACGTATAAGAAACTGACTCCGCTTTTATTGAAGAAAATCAGAAAAAAGGAACAGATAGAGGAATCTGTTTTAAAAACATACCAAGCCTCCAATCCTTCCCTATACTATGTATATGAAGTAATAGGAGATTACTACGAGGCCATGCAGCAATCTAAACAGGCCATTGCATACTGGCAACAGGCATTGAAGAAATCCATTCCCAAGTTGCAAGAGAAAGAACGTATCCAACAGAAAATTCAAAAACAATCCAAAGATGGAAAAGAATCCTGAAATTCAGTTCCGCTCACCGGAAGATATCAAAAGCTATCAGGAAGAACAGTTAGCCAAAGTGTTAGCCTACCTGCAAGCACATTCCAAGTTCTATCAACAGATGTTTGCCGAACATCACATTGATATCAATCAAATAAAGACGATTGAAGACTTACAACAGATCCCCGTCACTACCAAGACGGACCTGCAACTCCATAACGATGATTTCATCTGCGTAGACAAAGAGGAAATTATCGACTATGTGACGACTTCGGGCACATTGGGAGATCCGGTCACTTTCGTTCTCACCTCTGAAGACCTGGACCGTCTTTCTTCCAACGAATACTTATCTTTCACCACCACCGGATGCACCAAGCAAGATATTCTTCAATTGATGACTACCATCGACCGCCGTTTCATGGCAGGCTTGGCATATTATATGGGAGCCCGCGAACTGGGTATGGGAGTGATCCGTGTAGGCAACGGCATCCCGGAACTGCAATGGGACACAATTCGACGGATACATCCGACTTGTGGAATGGTAGTCCCCTCTTTCCTTATCAAACTGATAGAGTTTGCCGAAAAGAATCATATCAACCATAATACCTGTTCCATGCAGAAGTGCATCTGTATCGGAGAAGCATTGCGCAATCAGGAATTCCAGTTGAATACGCTCGGACAGAAAATACACGATAAATGGCCTGCCTTGCAGTTGTATTCCACTTATGCCTCCACCGAAATGCAGTCGTCCTTTACCGAGTGTAATGAATTCCACGGAGGGCATTTGCAACCGGAACTTATCATTGTAGAGTTTCTGGATGATAACAATCGTCCTGTGGAAGAGGGAGAAGCAGGGGAAGTGACGATCACGACGCTCGGAGTCAAAGGTATGCCGTTGCTCCGTTTCAAAACAGGTGATATTTGTTACCACCACACCGATCCCTGTGGTTGCGGGAGAAATACCATCCGCCTAAGCTCCATCCTCGGCCGGAAAGGACAAATGATTAAATACAAAGGAACGACGTTGTATCCGCCTGCATTATTCGACATTCTGGATAATATACCTTCGGTAAAAAACTATATCATTGAAGTTTATACCAATGAATTGGGAACGGATGAGATTCTGATTCGTATCGGAAGCGAGAACCGTAGCGAAGCCTTTGCCAAAGAGATTAAAGATCTGTTCCGTTCGAAAGTCAGAGTGGCGCCAAGCATCAATTTTGAATCGGCAGAGTACATTGCCAAGATACAAATGCCTCCAATGAGTCGAAAAACGATAAAATTCATTGATTTACGATAATTATTTTCTACTTTTGGAAGTTAGTAAACCAACTATATCACTTTAACATTAACGTATATGAAAAAACTTATTCTATTCTTATTCTTGAGCACGAGCCTGTTCTGTTTCGGACAAGGCAAGAGTGCATTGAAAGACATTCAGTCTATTAAGTTCTATGGGGTAGACTACTCCCAAGTAAAAATTTTCGGTGCAGATGAATCACCGGCACAATTCAAAGATGCTTTCAGACGTATCAATGAACTGTTCATCACAGAAGCTAAGAAGTATAACGTAGGAAAACAATTGAAAAAAGAAGTGACAGAGATTTCACTGGATGCCGTTAATCAGGTGAACGAAAACATCGACCTGACCGAGCTAATGACTGCTAAAAGAGAATATACTCTTAGTAAAGAGCAAATCAAAGCAGCCATCAACGCATTGCCTATCCAGAAAACACCCGGAGTAGGTATGGTGTTTATCGCACAGTTCCTGGACAAATCAAACAATAGAGGTACGTATGAAGTCGTATTCTTCAATACCGAAACAAAGGAAATCATTGAAGAATGGATTACCGACGGCAAGGCACGTGGTTTCGGATTGCGCAACTATTGGGCAGGCTCTATCTATAGCGCACTCAAGAAACTATAAACAATAAAAATACAAGTATGAGAAAACTACTATTAGTACTGACCTTATTATTAAGTATCAGTACGTATGTCGCAGCACAGAATTACACAGAAGTAGTGTATTTAAAGAATGGCAGCATTATTAAAGGAGTTATCCTGTCTCTTATACACATCTGACGCTGCCGACGAAGAGGATA
>OJRT01001179.1_pt1 | contig 10725 bp, 4 predicted proteins | sample 1599281 | NCBI WGS metagenome assembly OJRT01 (sample SAMN03922458, study PRJEB24848) | human gut metagenome | isolation source: stool sample | host: Homo sapiens | place: Germany | collected 2009-11 | reverse complement strand
CAACTCCGCGCCTGTGAAGTTCAGCCCATCCTCTCCAAGTTCCAGCCGCCCGTCTGCGCCAAGGTCAAGTTCTTCGGCCATCAGGACAGATGCTGCATGGTTCACCACCACCGTTTTCTCCACTGTAATGGGCTGGCCGGGGTCGTAGTCCGAGCCGCGCAGATCATAGCGATATAAGCCCTCCGGCACTTCTTCATCCCGCAGTCGGCCATTGCTGAAAAGACCGGGCTTATCAAAGATTTCGATTTCCTGCAATTCTTCGTTCAAAAGGTTCTCTTTCTGCAAATCCATATTCCTTTCCTTGAAAAATTCCGGCAGTTCAGCAAAGCCGATGCTGTCCACATAGTAGGCTTTGACTGTACTGCCATCATTGAGTACCACCACGTCACTGACCGACAGCGAATGACCCGTAAAATCTGCCGGACGCTGGATATTGAACCGTTCATAAATGCCATCCAGCGTATCCTTTTCCGTAAGCGGCGCGGTATAGATCAGGTCATAATCTGCACGAGCAACCGTTATGCCTTTCTTCTGCACATAGTCCAATCCCATGAAGCGGTAGTCGTGTTCCGGGTCACGGCCAGTGATCTGATAAATACCGAACTGCTTTTCGCCGCTATTGAGCAGCATATTTTCCTGTTCTGTCATACTCCGCTCCTGTTCCAAATCTGCTATTGCAATCTGGAAGGTATCACTTCCGCGCTCGATTTCCTCTCGCGCCGTGACAAGAATCGGCCACGGGCTGATGCGGACAAGATATATCTGCTTTCCCTCGTCATACAGCCGTAGAGCCTGTTCACGGTTTATTACTGTCAGCTGAAAGTCTGGACGCGCGTACTCGTCCTCAGCATAATCTTCCCGTCGTTCTAACAAAATCGCATCCCATGCGTCAGCCTTAATGCCGAAAATGCCATCGTGCTGCTCGATTCCCTCTTGGCTTACATAATCGCCTACCGTGCCATCACGGAACAGCGGATAAATCTTCTCACCCAGCCGATGCCACTCCCGTGCGCTTTCTTTCGTCAGCGGCAGCACATCATCTTTCCGGTAGCCATAGTCGTGCATTTCGGAAAGACCAATCATCCCATCCGGGAGATTTTCGATTTTCTCCTGCGCATCGTACATCAGGCGGTTGACTTCTTCTTTGTCATCCTCGGCCAGTGCCGCCGCCAGACCGTTCACCAATTCTTCCGTTGTAGCCCGGTCATCCAGCTTGAAAGCAAAATTCACAATGAGATTTCGCTGCGCATCATCAAAAATCGTTTTTTCCTGCTCCTTATTGGCAATCAGCTTTTCCGCATATTGCATCGCCGTCATGCGCTCTGTGCTCCTTTCTGCGATTGCCGCTTCCAGCTTTTCCAGAAAATCGGCAGCGGTCAATCGAATCGTATCCATCGAATCTTTCAGTTCCTTCATCTCCTTGCCGCTGGCCCAGCTTGCCACATACGGAAAAGAGTAATCGGACGTATCAATGCCCAGCGCCGAGCAGACCGTAAATGCAATGCTTTCGGCTTCGGTTTCTTTCGTGAGCCTGTCTTTTTCCTCGCCGTGCTGCTTCATGAAATCGCTGTTATGCAGCATCGCATGAGCAACCTCGTGGATCATCGTCTTTATGGTCTGGCTCTCGCCCATGCCGACCTGAATGCAGATTTCTTTGTCTGCATCACTGTAATAGCCTTTGGCATCCCCTTTGATTTCATCAAACCGCATCGGCACAGGCGATACCTGTTCGATTGCCGCCGTAAGCAGCGCATAGTCTTTGACATTGGCCGTCAGTTCGTTCACTTCCAGCGACGGAATCGGTTTCCCATCGGTCTGTGAAACATCAAAAACCGTCGTCACTCGGAAGCGCGGAACCACATACTCCACACGTTCCATTTCCGGTTCACCGTTTTCGTTCAGCACAGCCAAGCCCGTATCCTTGTCGATTTTCTCTCGCTCCTCGACTTCCTTAATGGGAGCTGGAGCGATGATCTGGATGCCCTTTTCGCCTTTTTTAACGTAGCGGTTAAACTTGTTTTTCCATGCGTTGAACCCTGCCACCAGTGTGGCATCAGGCCGCTGCATAGCGATCAGCAGCGTATTGTTGAAACTGTAATTGTGGAATTTTGCCATCGTGCGCAGATACGTCGTGTACATTTCCGATGTAAAAATGTCCTTTACGCCCTGCTCCAGCCGTTCCGTGATTTCTTTCATCTGCTGTTTGCGGTCAACTGCCATGCAAGCCCTCCTTTTTCTTGACCCATCTTGTTTTCATCTGGCGCGGATATTGGTCGGCCTGTTTCGGTGCTTTTGTGCCGTTCCACTCCAATCCCCCGGCTCTGCCCTCACAGATATACCCGGCAGCTTTCAGGGAACTTCCATTCTCTGTATCCAAAATGTAGGTGATCACTTTGTTGTAGCCCATTGCCCGTGCTGCGCGGTATGCCGCTGCATACAGGATGCTGCAGGCGTTTGGTGTTCCATCTGTACACAGACGGTTGACCTCCAGCGTATAGCCATCATCCAACCGCCGTGCCACTGGTCTGCCGCAGATAGCAACACCCACCAATGCACCATTTTCCGATACCCCGATGGAGAACTTATGTCCCCGTGTCGGCTTATGGTGGCGGTGATACTGCTGCACAAATGCGTTTGCTGTTTTCAAATTGATCGGTGTTAAAGTAAGCAAATTTCCTCCTTCCTAAAAAACACCCCATCAGATAAACTGACGGGGCTGCTCATTTACAGTTCCATATCGTGACTTTTTCGCTTCTGGGATTTCTGCGGTTCTGCGCTGCGCTCTACCTGCTTTGCATGAAGCTGTGCCAGCACAGAGGGTTTACGCGCATTGTCCGCAGTGTGCTCTGCAACGCGGCCTGCATAGTTCACAGGCTGGCGCGGCCTGTCTGCGACCTCGGTTTCGGCGGCATCTTCGTCCACGCCCAGGGCATCCTCACCGCCCTTTTCATCCATGTTGAGCAGAGCGTTCAGCTCCGCAAGGCGCGCAGATTTTTCTGTCAGTTCCGCTTCCTGTGCAAAAGGACGTTTGGCTTCTTCCTTTGCCTGCGCCAACTGCTGTTCCAAGGTTTCCAGTCTGCGTTCCACCTGCGGCAGCGTTCTTTCAATGCCTGCCAGCGCATTGGTAACGCGCAGAATGTTACCCTGCGGGTCTTTGCCGACTTCCATAGAGTAGTTCCATGCGCCCTTGATGGATAAGCGGAACACCTTATCGAAGTTGTCAAACCGGGAATGCAGTTCAAACGCACCGTAGCTGCCAATCCTTCCCTCGGTGCCAGCCGCTTTCAAAGCCTTGCAAGCCTCAATGATGGCTGCACCCGCTTCCTTGCGTTCGGTGTACACCTTGCCGCTGATCTCCATAGAGAAGTGGTCTTTGTCCTGCACCAGAAGCGGTTTTGCCGCGGCTGCACCCGCTTCCTTGCGTTCGGTGTACACCTTGCCGCTGATCTCCATAGCGAAGTGGTCTTTGTCCTGCGCCAGAAGTGGTTTTGCCGCTTCCATATCGGTTTTCAGAGCTTCGATCTGACCCTTTGCCACAGCGATTTCTCGCGGATAGCGGCGTGCAATATCCGATTCCAAACTATAAATCTGACTGGTGTGATTGGCTTTCAGCAGTTTCAGCTTACTGACCTGAATATCCAAATCCATCTTTTCCTTGATGTATGGATTACCTGTTGCCAGTGCCTTGATTTCGGCATAGGACAGCGCGGTATCGTCCACATCATCGCAGGCACGGACAGGCGACTTGGATGTCATAATCTGGCTTATAAACTTCTGTTTATTTTCCAGAATCTGCCACATATACGAATCAAACGTATTTTCAGTGACGTAACGATAGATTTTTACCTGCTTATTCCGGTTTCCCTGCCGGAGAATACGTCCCTCCTGCTGTTCCAGGTCAGAGGGCTTCCACGGACAATCCAGATGATGCAGGGCAATCAGCCGATCCTGAATATTGGTTCCTGCGCCAAGTTTCGGCGTAGACCCCATCAGAATACGCACCTGACCAGCGCGCACCTTTGCAAACAGGTCAGCCTTTTTGGTTTCGGTGTTATACTCGTGAATGAACGCCACTTCTTCACGGGGAACACCTTTCGCCACCAGCTTCTCCCGCACATCATCGTAGACGTTGAATGTGCCATCCGCTTTTGGTGTCGATAAGTCACAGAAGATCAACTGTGTTCCCCTATCCGGGGCAGATTCTTCCCAGACCTTGAACGCATTGTCCACACAGCGATTCACCTTACTCTCCGGCTCGTCCGGCAACATCTCATTGATAAGCCGCTGGTCGAGTGCCAATTTTCGGCCATCGTTGGTGATCTTGAGCATATTATCGAATCTGGGATTCACATTACCGTTGCGTACAGCCTCGGCACGGTCTGCAAAGGAACTCACCATTTCTTCCTGTGTCTCGCTCGGTTTCAGCACTTCGTTGATGTACTCTGCTTGCGGCACAGGCAGGTTCAGCATATCCGCCGTCTGCACATCTGCGGATTCTTTGAACAGAGAAATCAGTTCCGGCAGATTAAAGAACCTGGCAAAACGTGTTTTCGCACGGTAGCCGGTTCCTTCCGGGGAAAGCTCGATTGCCGTGACGGTTTCACCAAAGGATGCCGCCCAATCATCAAAGTGGCTCAGTCCCATCTTCTGCAGGGTGTCATACTGGAGATAACGCATAATGGTGTACAGCTCCACCATCGAGTTGCTAACCGGGGTTCCGGTTGCAAAGGTCACGCCCTTGCCGCCTGTCAGCTCGTCCAGATACTGACACTTTGCAAACATATCGCTGGACTTCTGTGCATCCGTCTGGGCGATACCTGCGATATTTCGCATTTTTGTGTAGAGGAACATATTTTTATAGAAATGTGACTCGTCCACAAACAGACGGTCAACACCCAGTTCCTCAAATGTAACCACATCATCCTTTCTCGTCTGGTCGTTCAGCTTTTGCAGCTTTGCTTCCAGTGTTTTCTTTGTTTTTTCCATCTGCTTGACCGTAAAACTGCGGCTGTCCTCACTCCGGGCATCTGCCAGAGCCAGCGTAATATCGTCGATCTGACGCTCCACAATGGCTTTCTGCCGTTCTGGGGAAAGCGGCACTCGTTCAAACTGCGAGTGTCCGATCACAATGGCATCGTAATCACCGGTTGCAATGCGGGAGCAGAACTGCTTTCTATTGCTGGGTTCAAAATCCTTCTTCGTTGCCACCAACACATTCGCATTGGGATAGAGCCGCAGGAAATCTGCGCCCCACTGCTCTGTGAGGTGGTTCGGTACCACATAGAGGTTTTTCTGCGACAGGCCCAGTCTGCGGCTTTCCATGCCGGCAGCAATCATCTGGAAGGTCTTGCCTGCGCCCACGCAATGTGCCAGCAGCGTATTGTTGCCGTACAGGATGTGCGCCACCGCATTTTTCTGGTGCGCCATCAGAGAGATTTCCGGGGTCATGCCCTCAAAACGAATATGACTGCCATCGTACTCGCGGGGACGAATCGCATTGAAAATTCGGTTATAGGTCGCACACAAATCCTCACGGTGATCTAAATCTTTGAAAATCCACTGCTTGAACGCTTCCCGAATGGATTCCTGTGCCTGTTGTGCAAGCATGGTTTCCTGCTTATTCAGCACACGGTGGTCGCCATCCGCATCGTGAATCGTATCGTAGATTTTGGTATCCCGAAGGTTCAGCGCATCTTCCAGCAGCTTATAGGCATTGACCCGCATCGTTCCATAGGTATTGGTAACAAGTGGATTGCCGCGATCCATCGACTTGCCGGAAATGTTCCATGCACCAGAGATTTCGGAATAGGTTGCCTTTATTTCATCGCCAGCATAGTAGCCTGGTGTCTTGAACACTTCTCGCATAAACTGCGTGATGTATTCCGGTTTGACCCAGTTTGCCCCAAGTCGCACTTCGATTTCCGAAGCATCCAAATCCTTGGGCTGTACCCGTTTCAAGTAATCCACATTGATCTGGTACTCTGCATGGTTCGCCGCAAATGTTTCTGCTATGGCCAGTTTTTCACGAACATTGCCAGACAGGTATTCATCCGAGGTTTCCCACTGCTGCGTCACAGGATTTCGGAAAATCGCACCTGCCAGTTCATCCGTGATCTCCTGTTCCGGTTTACCGCAAAGCTGCACCATAAACGGCACATCCACCTTTGCTTTTTCTCCAATGGAAAGTGCCAGGGCTTCGCTTGGCGTGTCCACTGAGGTAACAGGCTCCGGCTTACGGATGGTACGTTTGGTAAAAATATCGGCAAGCCGTTTGAGATTCTTCTCCTCGTCCAGAATTTCCAGTGATGCCAGCAGACAATAACTGCTGTCCTGTCGGAACGCCCGCTTGTTGGCCGTGCTGTTGATAAGACCATACTGCGCCTTAAATGCGGTGTACTGCTGTTTCAGTTCATTCTGCAAAAGCTGAACTTCTGCATCCGAACCATCATGCAGCTGACAATCCAACAGCTTCCGGGTGGTTTCCCGCAGAGCGATCATGCCCAGCACCCGCTCTGCAGTTACGGCAGGCAGTTCCACCTTATTCATAAAGGAATTTTCACGGTAGTAAATCTGCCCATCCACGTTTGTGAAGCTGAAATTCTTCACACTTGGGTCTGCCGGGATGGGTTCTTCCTGCACATCCAGTTCATCGTCGGAGATTTCTGGCTCCGTGATGGTGGCATGGATATTTCCAACTGCTTCTTTCAACTGCTGGGCAAGGTCTGCGCCCTCGAAGGGCTTGACCGTCGTTTCCTGCTTGCCATACTGAGTGCTTTCCGTGGTGATCTCTCCCAGCACCATCTCAGGATGCTGCGCAAAATACTGGTTGATGGAGTACCCCTCCGGCGTTTCGCCAAGGTCTATCCAGTCAGCCCGCTCCACTGCTGCACGGTCACGCTTCTGCAGGAACAGAATGTCAGCAACCACGCCTGTGTTGGCATTGCGCTGGAACGCATTGTTCGGCAGTCGAATCGCACCTACCAGATCGGCACGGTTGGCAAGATACTCACGGACAGAGGAATCCTTCTTATCCATCGTACCGCTGGACGTTACCACTGCCACCACGCCTCCCGGACGCACAAGGTCAAGGCTCTTGGCGATAAAATAATCGTGGATGAGGAAATTGTGGCGGTCATACCGCTTGTCCGGCACCTTGTAATTGCCGAACGGCACATTGCCCACAACGCAGTCAAAGAAACTGTCCGGGAACTGCATTGTTTCAAAGCCCTGCACCGTAATTTTGTTTTTCTGGTACAACTGCTGTGCAATGCGGCCCGAAATGCTGTCCAGCTCTACACCGTACATCCGAATCTTTTCCATGCTGTCCGGCACAAGACCCATGAAATTGCCGACACCACAGGACGGTTCCAGCACATTGCCTTTGGACAATCCCATATTGCCCAGAGCTTCATACATCGACTTGATGACCGTAGGGGAAGTGTAAAACGCATTCAGGGTACTGGCGCGGGCTTCCTTATACTCATCTGCCGTGAGCAGGGACTGCAGTTCGGCATACTCTTTCGACCACTCCACATTGCTTTCATCGAACGCCTGCGGAATGCCGCCCCAGCCCACATACCGAGAAAGGATTTCCTGTTCCTCCGCTGTGGCCTGCCGCTGCTCTGCATCCAGCGTTTTCAGCAGTCGAATCGCTTCCACATTGGCTTTATACTTTGTTTTCGGCCCTCCTGCGCCGAGATCATCGTCCGTAATACGGAAGTTCATAGGCTCCTGTTTGGGCTGTGCAGGCAGTTCTATCGCACCGCTGTCCAGCGGAAGATTGTGCTGCCGCCTTGCATGGTTGACCTCTGCCGGAGTCATAGGCTGCTGCGTCAGCGGTTCAAGGGCTTCCTCTGCCGCTGCGCGGCTAATGGCATCCGTTCGGTTCTGCACATCCGCAATCAACTGCATCTGTTCCGGTGGAAAGTCGGGATTCAGCAGATTTTCCAGTTCGCCGCCCGATTCTGCCACCGAATAGATCACATCCATCTGCTCCGGGGAGAAATCCTCGTAGGCCACACCCGCATTGTACAGAGCCGTAAAGACTGTGATTTCCACCGCTTCTTCCATCGGTACATCTGCCTGTTCGTACAGATGCCGAATGTACTCCAGCTGTTCCGTCACCAGCATTGTGCAGAGCCGTAAAGACTGTGATTTCCACCGCTTCTTCCATCGGCACATCTGCCTGTTCGTACAAATGCCGAATGTACTCCAGCGGTTCCGTTCGGAAGATCGGATACCGAGCTTCTTTTGCAAGGGTCATGTCCTGCAAGCTGACCGTTCCCTGTTCAAAGTTGACCGAATCCACACGGAACTCTCTATCGTCCAGTTCAACGATGGTATTGACTGGCAGATATTCCTCTCTGCGGAAGTATTTCGTTTGGGCATGGGTTCCATCTTCCTGCTGGCCGGACAGATAGACGTTCTCCCCTTGCTTCCAGAGCTTCATTGCCTGTGAAACCCACTGTTCACGCGGAAAACCAGATACCTCAACTTTGCCGAGTGCAGTTTCCTTTTCCAACAGCTTGCTGCCAAGAAGTTCTGAAACGTGCTTTGCATCCTCGCCGTAGAACTCAAAGTTTCCGTACTGCTCATAGCCGACCAGAGCATCCGGGTAGCGCTCTTTCAGTGCGTTATATTCGTTGGCGGCATCCAGTGGCAGGGGCTGCAGCGTCTGCTCCGAATACTTTTCATCTGCAAGAGGCGTATCTTTTTTGGGTTTCTCAACCGCTGCGGCGATTGACTGCTCTTTCGATTGCGGCTCCTGCTCCATGAAGTCAAACATGGAAATTTGCCCCTGTTCAGGAACCGCAATCTCAACAGCCCTCTTTTTTTTCGGGAAAATCGTGTACGTTCCCTCGACATACTGGTGAAGGATAGAGAGGGATTCTGCCTTTTGCTCATATTCTTCCGAATCCAGCGGCACGGACAGCAGTGCATTGTCCATCTGTTCCAGCAGTTTCACCGCCTGTTCAGGGGCTTCCAGCTTTTCAACGAGAGCCTTTCGTCCTTCTTCATGGTAAAGGTCTTGCGGATAAGGCCGCTCCACGTCGTTCGGCAGATGGTGATAGAATCCCATCACCTGCATTGCCATCCGCTCGCACTCATAAGCAGGCATCCGGGAGTAGTCTGCCGGCTTCAAATACTCACTGTCACGGATCAGCCGGTCAATTCGGCCTGCAGCCTGGTTCCAGTTCAGATGAACACTGGCATCTGGGTTCCCATATGAACCACGTTCCAAAGAAATGCCTCTGCCATCGTGATCTTCGTGAGAATCGTCTGCCCCGCAGAGTGCATGGCTACTGCCGCCGATCCCGTAATGGTCTTTCAGAAAGTCAGCCCGTTCTTTTTTATCCTCGTGGTTCAGAAAGAATGAATAGATTGCCAGCCGACTGTCCGAATAATTGCTGCCCCGTGTGAAGTAAGCATTGATTTCATCTTCCGTGATGAACTTTTTATACTCATTCCAGTGAAAGCCATCTCTTGCGGCAAAATTCTGATAAGGCTTTGCAAACTGCTGGAACAGAGCCGCAACCTTATCCGGCTTATAAAAGTGCATCCGCATCAGGTCTTTATCTTCGACGTAGGCTTCTCCCAGCGCGGACAATCTCTCATTGAGATCGGTCAGAAAATCCGTATCATCCAGCAAGCCTGCCAGCCTGTCTGTCAGTTCCGGGAAACCGCCCCTGAAGATTTCTGTATCCTGAAAGACTGCTTCGGCAACGCCATCTGCCAAGTCGCGCTCCATATAGGCCAATGTCTGCGCGTGTTCCTGCAAAGCATTCTGCCGTGCAGCATCCAGAACCGCCTGCGGAGCATACTCACCCTGCCGGAGCAGTTCATGGATACGATTGCTCACATCCTCCCACGACAAAAACGCATTGACAAGCGTGCCGCCCTTTGCCGTGCTGCCTACTGCAATACGCAGCCCTAAATCATCGAACCAGACTGCATACTTTGCGCCGTCAATTTCAAAGCCTTTGCCGCCCGTACCATATTCGTTTTTCACGAACTCTGTGTATTCTTCCGGGGTTTTCTCAACCATGAAATTGTAGATCAGACGCAGCTGGCCCTTGCTGCGGTTGCTGCCCGTGCGCAGGATTTCATCGACCACTTCAGGATCAAGTGCAATTTCATCCGCATACCGCGCCCGGATCGGTGCTTCAATGGCGCGGATCTGCTGTTCCACGGTCGGCAAATCAGGCAAAGAAAAAGCAGAGGCTTTCATCCGCATACCGCGCCTGGATCGGTGCTTCAATGGCGCGGATCTGCTGTTCCACGGTCGGCAGATCAGGAAAAGAAAAAGCAGAGGCAATTTCTTCCTCTGCTTCGCTCAAATCCTGTTCTGTTGTCGGTTCGGTTAATTGTACACCAATTCCTTCAAGACGATCTCCTCGGCCATCGCTGTCAGGCTGTTCTGATGTGCCGCCCATGCCAGCGGGTCCTGCTCCTTGCTCGGTGCCGGGAACTTCTCGTTCAGGCTGTCCAGCAGCGTTTCCACCCGGCTCTCCGCTGCTTCCTCGATCTGCGCCAGATGCTGGTTCAGCCTGCCGCTCATCAGCATACTCTGATACCAGTTCTTGCGGTTCTCTTTCAGATACGTCCTGCGCAGCATCCCGTACTTCCCGATGATTTGCGGCTCGTCCTTCACGGCCAGATTCGGGAAAAGGGAATCTCCCTTGCGATGATACGTCAACTCCATTTTCTTGTCCTCCTTTGGTCGTG
>OJRT01001170.1_pt1 | contig 10771 bp, 6 predicted proteins | sample 1599281 | NCBI WGS metagenome assembly OJRT01 (sample SAMN03922458, study PRJEB24848) | human gut metagenome | isolation source: stool sample | host: Homo sapiens | place: Germany | collected 2009-11 | reverse complement strand
TTATGTTATCAGCGACAGGTGTTAATGTGTTTTCATAATAAACTTTACCGTCTAGGATAAAGCTTTTAATTTTTTTACGTAATATCTTTCGCCCTTATTATATTGTACAAGCGGTCTGTTTTGTTTTAAAACATCTGCTATTTTTTCATAGTATTCCTGAATTGTTTTATCTGTATTCACAGGAAATTTATCAATATTTTGGAGAATTTCTAAACCATATTCGTCTTTCACAAAGTTCTTGAGTTCAACCAAATATTTATAGTATTTTAGTATAAGTCTTTCCGCCCCCTCGTGGCTTGAACCATAATGTGATCGTGATTCCTGTAAAAACTCATGGAATTTTCTTAAAAAAAGGTATTTATTATCCGTCTTTATAAAACTTAATGATGTTTCAATATCTCCATAGCCTACAGTCAAATCATGCTCTGTACCATAAGCCTTCATAGCTACATGCTCCACTAAATTTCTTGCCTGTGATAAAATATTTTGAGAAACCAAGCCTCTTGATGTAAAATCAATAAGTTCAATATTTTCGCATATTGTCTTATTCAACTCTTGTATCCGTATATCAATTTCCTGCATATTTTCTCCTCCCACTCAAAGTTATTACATATCATATATTTATAAGTCTCTATATTATGTATGTGACAATATCCAGCAAAATCTTACAAACTTTTTACAAAAGTGGTCATCAAGTTAAGCGCATTATTTCGACTTAATATTCCATTCTACTTTAGCTCTTTCGAATGTTTTATTTTGTGTTTTTCGGCTATTTCATTTTATGTTTTTCGGCTATTTTGTTTTGTCTTTTTCGAGTATTGTGTTTTCTACCAGTACTCCTCTCCCCAGTACCTCGCCAGCACGCTCTCCATATTCGCTCTGCCCACGGGGTTCGCGGTATGGATCTCCAAGGGGTAAAAGGTCTCCCGCTCCACCAGCCAGTCCAGCAGTTTGATGGCATCGCCGCCTTGATTTGCAAAATCTCCCAGATCATGGTCGAGATCCAGCACCTCAATCTCGATGCCGTTTTTCTCCGCCTCCCGGATCAGCGTCTTGGCTTCATTCACGGATCTGGCGCTCTCATATCCCCAGGGTGCCGGGCGGAGATCATCTAACCATATTTTCATGCTTCACGCTCCTTTTCATTAATCCAGGCTTTTCAGATATGCTTTGATCATTCTTCCAGTGTAGATATCAATAGTTCGGTATCCGGATAATATAATTTATATTTGCTCTCATCAATGTTTCCCTTCAACGGTAATTCCGGGAAAATCAGGCAATTGCATTCCGTAATAACTCTGGTGTCGACCAGCCATTCAATGCCGTTTTTCACATTTCATGAGCCATCTTTTTGCATTTTTTCACATTTCATGAGCCATCTTTTTGTGTTTTATCACATTTTATGATCTTTTACCTTCATCTCGCCGGGTGCATTCTCTTTCCCGTTAAAATACGATGCCTGCTTCTAGTTTAACGCTTACTTTCTATCCATGTCTTCCAGCAGATCTGTTAATATATTCTCCTGATACCCCGCCTTTTTCTTCTTCCTTACCTCTCCTGCTGTCTCACGAAGAATCGGATTCTCAACAGCCTCCAGCTTTTTCATGGATATGTTTCCAATCTCTTCCTCCGAAAGGCTTTTCGTATAATCCTCCTTCGACATTCTCCACACATGGATCCGGTCACCGTATTTTCTCCAGAGTCTGTCGGCGATCCGGATTCCATCCGGATCGATGTCTCCGCTATAGTAGATTTCTGCCCCACTATTCAGTAGAAAGGGAATCAGCTTCACTGCGGCGCTCCGCAGCTGTCCCGAAGTGCATAGCAATGTCACATTCTTTTGTTCCAGGTGCTTCAGCAGGTAGCTGAACACCATCTCATTTTCCACAATGTAAACCTTGTCTCCTGTCGGTTGTACCGCTGTCAGCTCCTGCAGATTTTCCATGGTAACCGCACAGGGCTCCTGCCGCCTGCAAAAGGCATCGTACGCCAGGTGCCAGTCACTGTCAATCTGTAATCGCAATCCATAGATATGCACGATAGAGGAAATATTATCCGGCACAATACCGTTGGATAGTAGTAATTCTCTCCACCGATGGGCATTTTCCGGATAATCTGTCCTCGTAGCATAACACATTCCATGGACTAATAATTGCCCGGCAGTCGTTCCCTGATCAAAATAGTGGGGATTGCCGGATATCTCCGCGGAAAACACTGCCAGAGGATATTCCTCTTCCGTCTCTCGAATATCTTCCAGCAGAATGAGTGCTCTTCCTACGATTTTCAACAGTTTTTCCGTCCGTTCTCTGTCTCTTCCGTATTCTCTGATCACTGTCTGATAGCCAAACTTCTTTTTGGAATACATTTCCCGCAGCCAGAAGACAACAACTGAATCCGGGCCGGCACACTCTGTCAGACAACCTTCCACTGTTTCAAAAAATTCCGCCCTGCTGCGCTCTTCCTCCATCCGCATCTTCTGCGTGGTTATCATTTTTCTGGCAAAATATGCTTCCAGAACCTCTTCGAAATTTACAGGAGCAAATTTTGTGCATTGCAGTCCTTTTTCAAATTCTGCAAAGGGAAAACGTATGGCATCTTCATAAAATGTCTTTCCGAGTATCCCGCCGATGGCTCTCCGTTCTTCTTCGGAAGTATGCTTCAGTGTAATGATTCCCTTTGCTCTCCCATAAGAATTCCATTTCTTTTCAAATTCTAAAAAGCACCTCCGGTATGCCGGATTTCCCTTAAAATATGCCGCACATGCTTCATTATTGTTCATCCAGAGTCCTCTCATGTCCGTTCCATGTATACCGGATCACCGATACCACCTGGGAGTTCTCCGGGCGGTGCAGTTCCGCGATCCGAAGACCTTTGACCGTCTCAAAGCATCCCCACAGAGCCTGGGAATTCATGATATAATCAAAATCCAGTTTATGGACCAGTTCAAACATACTTTTGATATTCTTGTCATCGACACCGGCAAATGCCTCATCCAGCGCAATGATCCTGGGGTGATCTTTATTATCCGCCTTTTTATACTGTGCGTTTACTGCTCCGAACAGCGGCACATACATTGCCATTGCTTTTTCACCTCCACTGAACCGGTTAAACGCAGCATTGGTCAGTGGCTTCTTCGTCTCATCCCCGCGCCGGTAAAACATCTGGAATTCAAACCATTTCCGGTAATCCAGAGCATCTCTTACCAGCTCCATGTAATTAATGATCGTGCCCGTCTCTTCCAGCTTTGCCTTTTCTGCACGGATCTTGCTGCGGAAATGACCTGCTACTTTTTCAATATCATCCAGGGTAAGCAGCTCTCTGTCGCGTAGAAGGATCTGCTCCAGATCCGCTGTATCCAGTTCTTTGTCATTGTCGGCTTTGCAGGGTTTCCATTCCAGGGAAAAGCGAAGGCCCATAGATGTATCGATCTCCTGCATGAGCTTCGACATGTCTTTTGCCCATTTTCTGCTCTCTGCTATGCGGTCCGTAAGCTGCTGGCTGATCGTCTGGGACAGGATATCTTCGAAAAGCTCCCGGTCCTTTTTCTGTATCAGCAGTTCTGTCTCTTCGATAGCGGTCTTCAGGATATTGTAAAATTCCTCCAGATATACTTTCTTGCCATTCCAGACAGAGATAATACGATATCGCTTACGTATAGCTCCCACAATTTCTGTATCACCAAAGCACTCTTCTATGGACGTTCCATAGCTTGCAAGGCTTCCATTATGTTTATGATATTTATCATGCAAGGACTGAAGCATATCAACAGACTCTCTGTTCTTCTCACTGTCACTTACTAATTTCACTGCCTCTTCGGCACATTCACAGATTGTGCGGCCTTCCCGGTTCAAAATCAGTCTCAGATCCAGTTCCTCTTCAAAATAGCTTCTGAGTGCCGTTTCCTCCATAATCAATCCCTGCAGTTTTGCTTTTTGTTCCGGAAGGTCTTTCAGCAAGCCCTGCAACATTCCTTCACGTTTCGCCATCTCTATTTCCAAATCATTTATTTTTTTACTGATCTGTTCCAGTTCATCCTTCACCTGTTTCAGCCGGTTTGCCTTTTCCAGCAGTTCCGGACTCCTCAGATACTCTTCCAGCTGGCGGATCCGGATCTCGCAGGCCTTTGCACGGGTACTGTAAGCTCTTTTTTCTGTAAAGGCTTCCTCCAGATCATCGTTGTATTGGTCTATCCGTCCTTTTTTATCCAGACAACTGATCTGCTCCGTCTGCATATGGAGTAGTTCACGTCTTATACTCTGCCATATCCTTCCGTATTCTTCCACTGCGCCGCAGACTTCCTCATAAGCCTCTGTCGTTCTTTCATAGGGCAGCATTTTACAAAGCTTCAATACTTCCTGATATTGCCGGTTCTTCTGTTCGGAAAGCCTATGCTCCTGAGCCTGCTGTTTCAGATATTCATTCTCCAACGTCTCCAGAATACGTTCCAGTTCTCTTTTCTCCGACAATGCGATCTGAATCTCCGAAAAATCAGGGATCTCCTGATATTCCGTCTGTAATCTGTCCATTCGTTCCTGTAATTGCGTAATTTCAGCATTCCATTCTGCTATGGTTTTGCTGATGCTTTCTATCTGTTCCTGCAGTTCCCGGATTTTTTGTTCTTTTCTCCGTTTTCTTGCGAGATATCCTACATATTCTGCTGCCTGCTTGTGAGCTTTACCGGCTAAGATTCCCTGCCGGAAGCTGCCGTCTGCGCCAAAACAGATTCCCTGTGTCTTTCCTTCTTCATAAATGTTACTGAGGATTTCCAATACCGGAGTCCTCAGTTCCTGCGGCAGATCATCACTTACTGTCAATCCACAAAAGCGGCTGTTGCCCTGTCCGTCTGTCTGCAGAACCGCATCCAGAAATTCCGGATGCTCCGCTTTTATTTTCGCAAAATCTTCCCTCGTCACCACCAGGGCATCCAGCATTCCGGACATCTGTAATTGTGCCTCCAGCCTTGCACAGGCAGTCTCATCCAGCTCCTTTGCGAACTCTACCGTTCTGTAAAACGGAATGGCAGTAATCCCAGACTGCGCCAGGGATGCTCTGGATGCTTCGACTGCCTCATCCCGTTCCGGCTCCAGTTCCTGCTGCTCCTGCACTTTCTTCAGCTGTTCCCGGACTTCTTTCAGGATTTCCTCCTGCATCTCCCTCTGATACTGCTTCTCATTCTTTTCGTCTGTAAGCTGCTGACGTTGTCTTTCATAATCTGCACGGAAGCCCCTCTGTATCTCCACGCCATCCGCTACGGTCTCGTATTGTCTTGCTTTCTGTTCCGCCTGTAGGAGAACCTCACGTTCCGGATGCCATTCCGCGGCTGTTTCTGCTCTATGAAAGACTTCCGTGATCCATGCATCGATTCTGTCCGACACCTGTTCTTCTGCCATTTCCAGCCGTTGTTCTTCCTCCGCTTTTTCCTTCTTCGTCTCTTCCAGAAGACTGGCGGCTTCCTCGTACTGTCCTAAGATCAGCTCATATTGTCCGAGAGCTGTTCTTCCTGCCGTCAGCTGGTTTTTCCATATTTGCAGATGCTCTGCAATCTCATCTCTTTCTTCGTATTCTTCCAGACTGATTTTCTCTTTCGCCTTCTCATGATGTTCCCATTGCAGGATTTCCTGTTGTTCCTCCAGCTCTTCCCGTTTTTCCTTCAAGGTATCCCGGCGGAGTTCCATCTGTTCCTCCAGCTTTTTCAGAGTCATCTCTTCGTCCCGGATCCGCTCCCTGCCATCCTCGATCTTTTTCTCCCAGCGGCGTTCTCCATCCGCAGCCTCCTGATACTCTGTCTTTAATTTCTCCAGTTTGCGGTCTGCATCCTCGAGTTCCGGATCCAGAAGCGCATTGCGCTCCGTTTCTTTCAGCTTTTTCTCTGCCGCAAGTCTCTCAGTATCCTGTGCTGCCCTGCTCTGCTCTTCCTGTGCCTCACGCTGCAGCTGTTCCTTCCCCTCCAGTATTCCCTGTTCTCTCTCCACTTCCTGCTTCTTGTTCAGGTAGCCCAGAGCCTTTTTTGCCAGCATATACTGGTTATAACGGGTATATTCATTGCGGATGATCTTCACATCATCGAAGGCGCGGTTGAGCATCTCCAGACTATCCTGGATCTCATCCATTTTTTCCATCGCATCTACCATAGGGCGCAGATCCTCATCCGTCAAAGTCTGCAGGGAATCATTCAGAATATCATATACCTTGGTCGGTTTAAACTCTTTGGAAAGTTTGGGAGCCCGCACCTTCACCAACAGTTTGATGAACTGCTCATACTGTTCTTCCTTACGGAAACCGAAAATATACTGGTTGACATGCTTCTTATATTCCGACGGGCTGTCTGTGAAAAAATTATCTTCGCCCAGTTCCGCCTTCATCTCACGCTTATCCCGGGGAATTTTGTTGGATCCCACTTCCTTATACAGCCACAGATCATATCCCACTCTGCGCCCGTCCAGGATCACAAAGCCCCAGAAATCCATCGGTTTTCCGCGTTTTGCCTTTTGTCCGATTCCAATGGTGCGGTACTCTCCGGAGTCTTCTTTCCAAAATTCCAGAAACAGATAACCGGTAGACTCCTCCTTGCCCTCTTCTCCCAAAAAATAGTATTCCATCCGGCGGTCACTGGAACCAAACGGATCCAGTCGGCTGGGGGTACGGTCTCCGTCCAGTACAAACGGAATAAAGCTCTGTGTCGTGATGGATTTTCCGGAGCCGTTCTGTCCGCGCAGAAGCAGTTTCCCATCCTCGAATTCAAAGTCCTCTTCGTCATATAACCAAAAATTCACAAACCCGATCCGGTTCATTTTCCAACGTTCGTTCATTCTTCTCCGTCTCCTTTGTAATCGGAAGGATACTGTCCTGCCAGCCTGCCCACCGCAGGCAATACAGTGATCCGTTCCTCCTCACTGCGTACCATCATCCAGTCCGTCATATACTTTAAAATGGTTTCCACAAGCCTGTCCTCGTCCATTTCGCAATATTCCTTGCTCCATGCATTCTTCCACTTGTTTCTACAGTTTGTGATAATCCGGGAAAATGCCTGCTTTGTCATTGCAATACATTCATCCTCTTGTAATTCCAATTGTCCCTCTGTCAATTGCCTCTGTATCTCTGCACATACGATCAGGACGCTTTCCGAGATTTGGGCATCTCTCGGGTGCACGTTTCCGTAGCAGTCATCTGTATCCAGTGTAAGAAATGCCGCATTACGATAGATATCCAGATTACCACCCAAATTTTCCCGCAAATATTTGCCGACCCATTGTCTCTGATTTTTCAAGTATAGTGCATCAGCGTCCTCTGTACTGTCCCAGTAAAGTGCCGGACAGACTGCCAGCTGCCTGTATACCCGGTTAATACGTCGTGATCCTCTGTTTTCCTCAAATTCCTCAAAATCTGTCTTTTCAAAATCCTTCCAGGATTCATATCCGGAAATGTCGGTAGTAAAGCTACTGGTAAAATATTTCGAATAGCCTGTATTTTCATACAGTACTTCCTGCCCGGCTTCCTGGCTGAAGGATTCACTTTTTCCTTCATACACTCTGAGCATCTGCAGCCGTTCCATATACTGCAATACGCGGACCAGTGATTTTCTCTGTGTAAAAGAAGTCCAGTCCACCGGCATGTAATTTTTCAGTTGTGTCTCCACATAGTCAATCAGTTCCGACAGCAAAAACTGCCTGCCCTCCTCGGCATCCTCCAGATACATCAACACCACACATAGTATGCAGTAGTCCTGAATGTCCGTAAATTCACTGATTCCCATAAATGCTTCTGCATGCGCTGGCCTCTTCTCCAGTTTTAACAGCTTCTCTGTATGTATCAGCTTCCATCCCAGTTGTTCTCTGATAAAACGTTGAAAGTTCGGAATGTCCCGTTTTACTTTATAGAAAGTCTCCTTGTCACTGTCCCGGCAGATCCAGAATTTTTCCATTAAGGTTCTGATTTCATTCATACTTATTTAAACTCCAATGTATAATCCGGCATTTTCAGATCGCCGTCTTCGCATTTCAGTACACAGCTGCCTTCCTTTTTCCTCAGTTGATACTCCTGTCCGTATTCCGTCCGTCCCATCTTCTCCGAACTCATATTAGCCTGTGCGATCCACTGCAGGAAAATGGCGCGTGTGTCTTCGGAAACCACTTCATCAATCTCCGCAAACCGAATCTTCTTCTCCCTAATATACCGGAGTACCACTTCCTTCTGCTTCTGCGCCTGTCGCAGGTAGCTTTCCCGCTGTGCCATTTTTTCTAACGATTTATCGGCAAAACCTGTTCTGTCTTTTCTCTCACGATACCCTCTCGTGTGTGGCTTCAGCAAAAACATTGCCGGCTCTTCCTGATAAACACTGTTATTAATACCATCCTCGTCTCTCGGAATATTAGTCTTATAATGCTCAATCTGCTGCACTCCGAAGACATGCGCCGACAATTTATGGGCTTCCTCCAGATCCTCACATTTCAAGAACAATTCCAGAAATTTTTTATAATCATCCTTTCGGCTGATGCCCCAGTTCTGAACCTGTACGATCAGGGCTGCATTTTGAATAATGTTGCGTATAATATCGCTGGTGATCTTCAATACTTTTTTAGCTTCGCATTCCTGTCCCCGTCCGTCCACGAACCAGTTTTTCAGGGAATACCATTTTCCGTATACATTTTCCCGTATGCTCGGCTCGGCGTTGCCATGTATTTCCAACAGTGCGTGGGGAATATCCAGTTCACTTGCCACAACCCGCTCCAGAATCGTATTCTCCATACACTCTGTATTCTTTTCCAGCAGCTGTTCCATCCGTTTGGAATGCCGCTGCAATTCCTGCACAAACTCATTCAGGTATTTGATAAATTTGTCCTTATGAACCATGAATTCCACGGATTTCATCAGTTTTTCCGTTTTCCCGGAGTAAAAGTCCCGCAGATAATCCTGATAGTTCTGGTTGAGTCGTTTAAAATCCTCCTGCAGCGTCTGCCACCATTCGTTCACCGTGCGAAGCTCTGCATTCTCCATGTTCTCCGTCTCATCCAGACTTCTCTCCAGACGGACAAAAAAGTTGGTCGATAGATTTCCCGATTCCAGAAATAAATTTTCCAAACGTACCGTCAGACGCTCGATCTCCACAGCATATTCCGACATCGTATAGCGGTATTGCTTATTTTTATAATCCGCTATGGTGTACACTTTGCCCGGATCCTGTATCGGTGTAAGATTTTTCCACTTAACAAGTGCTTCCAGATCCTGAACCAGCTGCTCCATGGAATACGCTTCGAATGCTTCATCCTCTTTCAAGAACCTGTAAATATCTTCTTTATACAGCTGAAAATGCATCTTTTCGTATTCCCTGTAAAAGCATCTCATAATTTTCCGGTATATCGATGCATTCTGTACCGACAAGTAAGAAGTTTCGTTGATCTGTTCAAAATGTTCCATCCGTTTTTCCTCTAAATAAACGCAACCATATATAGTGGTAACGTAATGATCCCCTCTTCGCTCACGCCGATGTTACCATCCGCAAATTTATATCCATACGATATATCTCGATTATTTTTCATAAGCCATTTTAATGAATTTGCCTGAGTGTTTCCGCTCTTGACTTCAATCGGAACGAGTTTTCCGTCTTTTTGGATGATAACATCGATTTCTTTTCTCGCTGTCTCATTTTTATAAAAATAGATCTGATATCCCTTCTTATATAGAGCATCTGCTATTGCGCATTCATAGATACCACCTTTGGAATTCCCGGTCAAAGTATTTTCTACAATATGCTGCTTTAAGGAAAAGTCCTTCATCGCCATCAGCAATGACAGATCGGTTGTATATGCCCGGAAAAAATCATCTCTTGCATAATCGTCCAGATCGAATCTGACATCTGTCACCAATTTGCATAATTGCACCATATCTGCCCGAAGCAGCCATTCAACACTCGAATAATATTTTTGTGCTCTTCCTCCATGCTCAATCTCTTTATATTGAAATTTATGGTTTTCCTTATCTAACAGCTGCTTTGCAAGCGACAGATAGCACTTCTCTGCTTTGACCTTTTCTTCTGCGGTTGCATAATGGGCTATATCGTACTGATATCCTTGTAAAAGACTTCTTTGAACCTTGTCAACTTCTCTGAAATCCTTTGTATTTATATACTTCTGTACTACTTCCGGCATACCGCCTGTCGCAACATACTGTCTGTAGTAATTCATCATTTGCGAATGAATCGCCTCCGGAATTACCGTTTTAGAGTGCAGATATCCACAAAGCTTCCCTATCATATCTTCGGAAATCCCCATTCCCCAGAGAAATTCCTCGAAATCCATCCCGTACATTCTCAGATAATCAACATAGCCAACAGGATAGGACGATGCGCGTTTATAATCAATTCCCAGAAGTGACCCTGAAGTAATGACATCATATCTGTTATCGATCGCCCAGAATTTGAGTGATGTGATCGCTTCCTGACATTCCTGGATTTCATCCAGAAAAATCAAAGTTTTCCCGGGGATAATTTTCTTGTCCGGAAAACGGAAACGCATAGCCATAACCATATTGTCTACCGTAAGATCTCCGGAAAAAATCTCCATTGCCGAGGGCATCTGTTTGAAATTAATTTCAACCAGCTCCTCAAAATTTTCCTCTGCAAACCGCTCGATGATGTATGTCTTCCCAGTCTGTCTGGCTCCTTGGACTACCAGGCATTTTCTGTCTTTTGTATTTAACCAGTTTTTAATGTAATCTGTCGCTTTTCTTTTCAGCATAAAGCACCTCAAATCAACATATTCTATTACGTTTAGTG
>OJRT01001168.1_pt1 | contig 10773 bp, 14 predicted proteins | sample 1599281 | NCBI WGS metagenome assembly OJRT01 (sample SAMN03922458, study PRJEB24848) | human gut metagenome | isolation source: stool sample | host: Homo sapiens | place: Germany | collected 2009-11 | reverse complement strand
CCCCTGAAACACATTATTAAATTTTGCTGAACACTTTTTATGAGATCAATCCTCGTTGTCCTCGTCCTCAATTTCTGAGAAATCAAACTCAAGGCTCTCTCCACAGTTTGGACAGTCAATAGAACCGTCAGCGATAATGTTCTCGCCAAGCATTATTGTGTCACCACAGTTAGGGCACACACACTCATACATAGCGTCCTCATCATCGTCATATTCGTCATCACAGCAGCAATCGTCGTCACAATCACAGTCGTCATCGTCATCATCGTCGCCGTAAACAAGCTCTTCTATCTCGCCGAGATCCTCGTCAAGAGTATCTACAAGCTCAACTGTTTCGTCAACTTCTTCGGCAATATCTTCAACTGTAGCAGACATCTCATCAAGAATATCAGCCATAATTGTCAATATCTTTCCTTCGTTTGTGGAATCGTCAATCTTAAGACCTTCCATAAGTCCCTTTAAATATGCAACCTTCTTTGACAGCTCCATAATATTCCCTCCGTTTCTAAAAAAACCGTAAAGGCTAAAACTTATGCTCTTTCCATGTACTCACATGTACGAGTATCGATTCTTATTCTGTCGCCTGTGTTGATGAACAGAGGAACTCTGATCTCAGCACCAGTTTCAACTGTTGCAGGCTTTGTAGCATTTGTAGCTGTATCGCCCTTGATACCAGGCTCTGTCTCTGTTACTTCAAGATCAACAAAGTATGGAGGCTCTACGCCGAATACTGTACCCTTGTAAGAAAGGATCTTACATACCATGTTTTCCTTTACGAACTTAAAGTTATCTGAAAGCTCAGCCTTGTTTACTGGAACAAGCTCATAGCTCTCTGGATCCATGAAATAATAAAGATCACCGTCATTGTAAGAATACTCCATATCCTTTCTCTCAACATATGCTGTTGGGAATTTAGCTGTTGGATTGTATGTCTTTTCAACTACAGAACCTGAAATTACATTTCTAACCTTTGCTCTTACCAGGTTTAACGTGCTGAAACTCAACGATCTGCATTACGTTGCCGTCCTCTTCAAAAGTCACGCCGTTTCTGAAATCACCAGCAGTTACCATTATTTAGTACCTCCATAAACATTCTTAATTAATGTGTACACAGTTCAAAATGTCCGCATACCTCTATATTTATTTTACCATATTTATTTGTTTATTGCAATAGCTTTTGAAAACTTTTTTACCAAAAAATCAAAAAAAGTTACAAGCAAATAAGCTCTTTTGGGGCTTTTGTCATATTGATACAGCCGTTTTCTGTAACAACAACAAAATCTTCTATTCTCACACCAAACTTGCCCTCAAGATAAATACCTGGCTCTACTGTTACGATCGAATTTTCAGGCAATATATCTTCCCTGCTAGGCGAAGCATAAGGACTTTCATGTATCTCAACTCCCACACCATGTCCGAGAGAATGGCCGAAATTATCTCCATAGCTTGCTTCAGTTATGATATCCCTTGCTATTTTGTCAAGTGCTTTTCCTGACATACCTGCCTTTACTGCGTCAAGAGCTGAAAGCTGTGCAGTAAGAACAGTTTCGTATACAGACTTCATCTTGTCACTAGGTTTGCCTACGCATACAGTTCTAGTCATATCGCTGTGCCAACCATCATAAGTTGCTCCGAAATCCATAAGCACGAACTCACCGCTCTCAACTTTTTTGTCAGATGGTACACCATGTGGAAGCGAAGTATTAGAGCCTGAAAGTGCAATAGTGTCAAAAGACAGAGCTTCAGCACCATTTTTAAGCATATAATAGTCAAGCTCCAACTGAATTTCTTTTTCAGTTCTGCCGACCCTGATAAAGTCAAGCATATGTGCAAAACCCTTTTCAGCGATACGCTGTGCTTTGATTATCTTGTCTATCTGCTCTTGGGATTTAACTGTTCTGATCTCTCTTATTATTTCCGCAAGCTTTGTGTCTGCGATGACCTCTGCATTAAGCTTTTGCTGATATGCGATAAGCTCGGAAAGTGTGCAGGTATCGGCATTAACAGAAACTGTTTTTGCACCATGCTTTTCAATAAGGCTGTTTATCTGCTCATAGAGCTTGTCCTGCAAAATGACCTCGCAAGCAGTGACAGTTTTCTTTGCCTTTTCAATATATCTGAAATCTATGATAAAATACGCTTTTTCTGGAAAAACCACTAGTGTTCCTGCACTTGATTTCATTGCGGTGAAATATCTTCTGTTCACATCGTCAGTGATAACAGCACAATCTGCCGCTTCTGTTACTCGTGAACAAAGTTTTTCAAGATCAGTCATTGTCTGCACCGCTTTCATTTTTCCATTTGTAATACAAAGCGTCAACAGCCATGTAGTATGAATACTTTCCGAACCCGCTTATCTGACCCACGCATACAGGTGCGATAACAGAAGTGTGTCTGAATTCGTCACGGGAGTGTATATTGCTCAGATGTACCTCAACGACAGGAATTTTTATTGCGGCGATGGCGTCTCTGATAGCATAGCTATAGTGTGTATAAGCGCCTGCGTTAAGTATAACGCCGTCATAATTTTTTCTAGCAAGGTGAAGCTTGTCGATTATTTCACCCTCATGGTTTGACTGATAAACGTCGCAGTGAAACTCATATTTCATTGCATGCTCGATTATCTCGTTGTTTATGCTCTCGAATGTATCTGTACCGTAAACTCCAGGCTCACGCTCGCCCAGAAGATTAAGGTTAGGACCATGTATAACAAGTATTTTTTTCATATCAATACTCTCCTATCTTTATTTCACCGACAAATAATAATTCTTCATTGTCAGTGCGTCTTTGTCCTGAGTGCCTGCACTTTCACAGACGAATATAGGCGAAAGATCTTTCTTTGCGACTATCTCCATAAGCGGCTCATAGTCAGGTCCAAAGCCTTGATTATCGTCAAAAGTCAGGTGCTTTTTCTCGCCGCCTGGATTTGTAAACATTATCTTAGAAAAATGGCTGTGGAATATTTTCAGCCTGTCGTGACCGATAGCATTTTCCACTTCATCAAGCATTTTCTCATACTCTGCCTTACCTTTTATATAGCCAAACTCTCTTGCGTTGAGATGTCCGAAATCTATTGTTGGCAGGAACGTATCATCAAGCTTGCAAAGCTCCAACACTTCTGTTAAGTTACCAAGCTGATTTACCTTACCCATAGTTTCAGGGCAAAAGACGATATGCTCAAAGCCCTGCTCAACGGCTGTTTTTCTAGCCCTTGTGAGAGTATCTTTAGCAAGTTCCAAAGCATCCTCTCTGCTTATTTTCGCACAGCTTCCTGAATGGATAACTATTCTATCAGCACCCATTCTACTTGCAGCGTCACAGGATTGCAGAATATAATTTATGCTGTTGTCACGCTTTTCAGCTTCAAGGCTTGAAAGCGAAATAAAATACGGCGCATGGAGCGAAAGCGTGATATTATGCTCTTTAGCCTTATCTTTCAAGGCAAAAGCTATTTTATCGGAGACCTTAACTCCCCTGCCACACTGATATTCATAGTGGTCAAGCCCCATTGCTTCGAGATATCCCGGAGCTTGAAGTGTTGTTTTATATTTAATGGAAAAAGCCTCGCTGTTTCCCGCAGGTCCGAATTTTGCCGACATTAGTATCATTCCTTTCGTTTTATGCTATTTGAGCTTTGGTAAAAACGGCTTTTCACAAGCTCTTTTAAATCGAAATGGCAAGCTCGTTTCAGGCTTTATTGGGAACACGAATATTGAGCGTATACCTTTCAGATTTGAGCCAAGCACGTCAGTGAATATCTGATCACCCACAGCCGCAACATTTTTCTTATTAAGACCCAGCTTAGCTATAGCTTTGGTATATCCAAAGGTCAGCGGTTTTTTGCCTTCAGGTACAAAGTCAAGCTCCAACTGCTCTGCAAAAGGCTTTACCCTTGGAGCATGATTGTTTGAAACGATCATAAGCTTTATCCCTGCCGCTTTCATCTTAGCAAGCCAATCAAGACTCGACTGCGGGGGAACGGGATTGTTATGTGTTGTCAGCGTATTATCAAGATCGAGGAGCAGCCCCTTGATATGCTTTTTAGCAAGAAAATCGGGGGTTATCTCTCCTACCTTGTCAAAAACATAAGTTGGTTTGAACATAAAAAAACTCCTGTAGTATAAAATAAAAAGCGGACATAAAAATGCCCGCCTTTAATTACATATTAGTATTTACGCTTACGAGCAGCTTCGGACTTCTTCTTACGCTTTACCGAAGGCTTTTCGTAGTGTTCTCTTTTACGAACCTCTGCGATAACGCCGTCTCTTGCACAAGATCTCTTGAAACGCTTAAGTGCTGTATCCAAAGTTTCGTTCTTTCCAACACGGATTTCTGCCAAAATTATTCCCTCCCTTTGCCACCTGTGACAGAGGCAATTCTATCGGAATTTCCGAAAATCAACGGTGATAGTGAAGGTGTCTGCAAAAGCAAACTGAAACGCTTTACGTTCCCCCAGTCCTACTCTTTCGGACCGCTCTGTCTTTAATCTGCGGAATTTATAAAACCGATATAATTACAAATTTAATTATACTATATTTCCACCAAAAAGTCAATAGCTTTCTGGCTCTTTTTTTGATTTTTCTGAGGAAATTTTCGCTTACTTTACAACCAGATTTACAAGCTTGTTAGGAACATAGATTTCCTTGACTATATTTTTGCCTTCCGTTGCCTTAACGATAGCTTCGTCAGCCTTAGCAAGTGCGATAACGTCGTCCTTAGCTGCGTCTGTAGGTATTGTGAGCTTGGATTTTACCTTGCCGTTTATCTGACAAACGATCTCGATAGTATCGTCCTTGCAGAGTGCTTCATCATATGTTACCCACTCCTGCTCGTCAAGAACTCCCTCGCAACCGATCATCTGATAAAGTTCTTCTGTAACATGAGGTGCAAAAGGATTGAGTATGATAAGAAGATCTCTGAACTCTTTCTTTGTGATAGAGCCAACATTATATATCTCATTAAGAAGCGTCATCATTGCGGCAATAGCAGTATTGAACTTCATTGACTCAATATCATCGGATACCTTCTTGATAGTCTTGTGCATGAGCGATCTCAGCTTGTCGCTGTACTCGTCGCTGTCAACTACCTTATCCTGCAAAGCCCAAATTCTGTCCACAAATCTCTTACAGCCCTTAACACTGCTCTCGCTCCATGGAGCTGCCTTTTCATAGTCACCCATGAACAGAACATAAAGTCTGAGAACATCTGCACCGTATTCGTCAACAACATCGTTAGGGTCAACAACGTTTCCTCTTGACTTACTCATCTTCTCACCGTCAGGTCCAAGGATAAGACCCTGAGCTGTTCTCTTTGCATAAGGCTCTGAAGTTGGTACAAGACCGAGGTCGTAGAGGAACTTGTGCCAGAAACGTGAATAGATCATATGACGTGTAACGTGCTCCATACCACCGTTATACCAATCAACAGGCATCCAATATTTCAGTGCTTCCTGTGAAGCAAACTCATCATTGTTGTTAGGATCGCAATAACGCAGGAAGTACCACGAAGAACCAGCCCACTGTGGCATTGTATCTGTTTCTCTCTTTGCGTCACAGCCACACTTAGGACATTTGCAGTGTACGAAAGAGTCTATCTTAGCCAGAGGGCTTTCGCCGTCTGTACCAGGCTCAAAGTTCTCTACCGGTGGCAATTTAAGTGGAAGCTCATCATATGGCACAGCGACCATTCCGCAGTGAGGGCAATGTACTATCGGGATAGGCTCGCCCCAATATCTCTGACGATTGAAAGCCCAGTCTTTCATCTTATACTGAACGCCCTTTTCACCGCAGCCCAGTTTTTCAAGAACAGTAAGCATCTTTTCGATAGCTTCTTTCTTGTTTGTTATGCCGTTAAGCTCACCTGAGTTGACCATTTCGCCGTCGCCTGTGTAGGCTTCCTTAGAAATGTCGCCGCCCTTGATGACTTCGATTATGTCAATGCCGAACTTCTTTGCAAAATCATAGTCCCTTGTATCGTGAGCAGGCACAGCCATGATAGCGCCTGTGCCGTATCCCATCATAACATAGTCTGAGATGTAGATAGGTATCTCTTTGCCTGTGATAGGATTGATAGCTGTCAGACCGTCTATCTTAACGCCTGTTTTATCCTTAACGAGCTGAGTTCTCTCAAATTCGCTCTTCTTTGCACACTCTGTCTTATAAGCGTCAAGGTCAGCAATGTTTGCAATACTATTTCTGTATTTCTGGATAATAGGATGTTCAGGAGCGATTACCATGAATGTAACGCCGTAAAGTGTGTCAGGACGTGTAGTGTAGATCTTGAGCTGCTCGTCCTGCTCTTTGATCTTGAAGTTTACAAATGCACCTGTTGATTTTCCTATCCAATTCTGCTGCTGGAGTTTGATATTAGGCAGATAGTCAACTTCTTCAAGTCCCTGAAGAAGCTTGTCGGCGTATTCTGTGATCCTCAGATACCATACTTCTTTAGTTTTCTGAACTATCTCGCTATGGCAAACATCGCAATGACCGCCCTGTGAATCCTCATTTGAAAGAACGACCTTACAGCTTGGGCAATAATTTACAAGGGTCTTATCTCTGAATACAAGACCATTCTCAAACATTTTAAGGAATATCCACTGTGTCCACTTATAGTAGTTTTCGTCGGTCGTATCAATAACTCTTGACCAGTCGAATGAAAAACCTACTCTTTTGAGCTGCCCCGTGAACTTCTTGATATTGTCGTCTGTTACCTTTCTTGGGTGAACACCTGTTTTGATAGCTGTGTTCTCTGTAGGCAGACCGTAAGCGTCAAAGCCTATAGGAAAAAGAACATTATAGCCCTGCATACGTCTTTTACGGCTTACAACTTCTAGACCAGAATAAGCCTTGATGTGTCCAACATGCATTCCATGACCTGACGGATATGGGAACTCTACAAGTCCGTAGAACTTCTTCTTTGAGAAGTCATTGCTTGCCTCAAAGGTCTTATGCTCGTCCCAGTATTTCTGCCATTTGCTTTCTATGGCCGAAAAATTGTATTCTTTCATCTTTATCAATCCTTTGTTAAATTATAATTGTCAAAATTAATCCTGTGGCTCGTCTGGTAAGAACTGCTTTACGTCGATATCCTTGCCGTCAGACCATAGTCTTTCAAGATTGTAATGATCTCTTGTTTCCTTATAGAAAACATGAACTATGATATCACCGTAATCAAGTACGACCCAAGTTGCACCCTGATAGCCCTCTGTTCTGTTAGGTTCAATGCCAAGCTGGCTCATTTTGAACTCAACTTCCTCCGCAAGGGCCTTTGTCTGAGTGCTTGAAGTACCATTTGCTATAACAAAATAATCCGCAACTATAGTCAGGTCACCGATCTCTATTATCCTGATGTCCTCTGCTCTTTTTGAATCAAGAGCTTTAACAATAGTTGACAGCTTTTCATTCTGTGAAATATTATCCATAAAAATCTCCTTTATTTTGAATTATCGGCAAAATCATTATATGCTTCAAGTGTGGAAACAGGGATAGTATTACCCTTTTCCACTGAGTCTTTTATTGAGAATTTCAAAGCCTCAAACATTGCTTTCTCCAAGCTTTGTTCGGCATACTTTCTCATTTTCTTTACATCTTTATAATCCCTGTCCGCAGAAATAAGGTCTGCAAGATATACTATCTGGCTAAGCTTGGGCATATTGCCACAGGCAACTGTATGATAGCGTATAGCTGAGATTATCTCAGGATCATGAATATCAAAAAGCGTCTGCACAAGCTCTGCCCCTGCAATACCGTGAAACAGCGGAACAGCCTTTTTCTCTATATCGCACACATCAAGTGAAGATTTAGAAACTATAGCCGCAAGCTCCAATGCTGGTATCTCTTTTGCAACATCATGCAAAAGTCCTGCAACATAAGCCTTGTCTGCGTCAGCACCATATCTTTTTGCAAGCTCCACAGCGGAATTTGCCACGTTCATAGAGTGTGTGTATCTCTTTTTTGATAAATGTTCTTTTAGGTATGCTTTATAAATGCCTATTGTTTTTTTATCTGCCACTTAGAAAACCTCGGTTATACAAATTTTTGTCCACTATATATTGTACAACATTTTCACTCAAATAGCAAGAGCAATCAACATTTTTTTTGAGCATTTGACGTATCTCAGTTGAAGACACCTCAAATGGGTCAGTTTTTACTATGATTATCTCTCCACCCTCGGCTTTGAGCTGTTTGGCTTTCACCTCTATGTGGTCAATGTCCTCATGCGAGCGTGCAACGCAGATAAGTGCCGAAAGTGATAATATCTCCTTATACTGATACCATTCTTCAAATGAAAGCAACATATCGCTGCCCATTATAAAAAACAGCTTATCATGTGGATATATCTCTTTTAGATGTCTGAGTGTTATCACTGAATAGCTTTTGCCCTCTTGCTTAAGTTCCCAATCGGATATTTCCACACATGGTATATCTGCAAAAGCAAGTCTGCACATATTCAACCTATCCTCAGAGGAAGCTAAGTCCTCCGCTTGCTTATGTGGAGGTATTCTGTCAGGCATGACGATCATCTTGTCAAGACCCGCCTGCTCCGCTACGCTTTTAAGGCAATATAAATGCCCTAAGTGAACAGGATTGAACGTGCCGCCGAAAACACCTATTTTCATTACTTTGACTTTAATTTTATAACAGGCTGCTTATCATTGCGTTTATAAAGTACCGCCTTTGAGCCTATTACCTGAACGACTTCAGCAGATATCTTTTCAGCAATCTCCTCTGCGGCTTCCCTTGCGGTGTACATTGAGTTGTCAAGCACCTTTATTTTTACAAGCTCGTGAACTCTCAGATAATCGTCTATCTGTGCCACCTGAGCGTCATTAACTCCGCCCTTGCCTATCTGAAAAGCAGGCTGTATAAGCGAAGCCATACCTTTGAGTTCTGCTCTTTGTTTAGTTGTAATCATAATCTAAATCCTTTCAGTTTACTGCTTTGTGAGCTGTTCAAGCAAAGCTTTCAGTGCGTTTGCTCTATGGGAAACGGTATTCTTTGTTTCTGAGTCCACCTGAGCAAAGCTCTTGTTCCCATACATGAAAATAGGGTCATAGCCGAAGCCGTTTTCGCCAACTGGCTCGTGAGCTATCTCACCGAATACTTTTCCCTCAACGGCTATCTCTTCACCGTCTGCTTTGATAAAGTGTATTGTACAGGTAAAGTGTGCTCCCCTTTTATCATCAGGTATTTCTTTCATTTTTTTAAGCACAAGAGCGGTACGCTCATCATCAGTTTCGAGTCCGCCGTATCTTGCTGAATATACTCCAGGCTCACCATCCAGGGCGTCTATCTCAAGACCGCTGTCGTCTGCAAGTACAGCACAGCCGCAAAGCTTGAATGCAGCTCTTGCTTTTAGTGCAGAATTTTCAGCAAAAGTATTGCCTGTTTCCTCAACATCAAGTATCAGACCTGCCTCTGATTGCGAGAACACCTCATAACCAAGCGGCTCAAGAATCTGTTTATATTCTCTTATCTTGCCTTTATTGTTGCTTGCAATAACAAGTTTCATTTTTTCTCCTTTAGCTGTGTATATAAGTTACCTTATTTTTCTTTAATTTTTCACGGCATTTGTTTGCCTTATCTTTGAAAACTGTACCGATACATTCTTCGTTGAAAACAACTTTCATTCCACATTCAATAGCACCTATTGCAGTGTTGATAACGGAGATACCACCATCAACACCTACAAATTCTATCTCTTTCACATTCCTTGCTCTCATAAAATCTTCAAGAGCAACGTTTGAAAAAGCATCGGGCTTGCTTTTGGAATAAATATTTTTGGATACAACTTTCAGCTTTGCTGGAAAGCTAGCCGCAGGTGTTCCCTCTTTGGGCATTCCTCCACCCAAAAGTCCCTTTTTGTAGCTGACGATATAAAAGACCTCCTCAGCTTTATAAGCAGAGATACGCTTGTTTATAGCGTCAATAAGTGCGTCGGCATCATATGAGTATGTGGTCTTATCTCTGCCCCTTCCTACATACATTTCCTGCATATCAACTACAAACAAAACCTTATCCATAAAAAATTCCCCCTGATTTTATACTTTTAAGTGTCTAATCCAATATTCTATTATTCAAACAGCGCTTCAACAAAATCTCTTGCTGAAAACGGCTGTATGTCGTCTATTTTTTCGCCTACTGTAACAAGCTTTACAGGCACTTGCAGATCGTCGGTTATGCTGATAATTATTCCACCCTTGGCTGTGCCGTCAAGCTTGGTAAGAATAATACCCGTTATATCAGCTACTTCGTTGAACTGTCTTGCCTGATTAACTGCGTTCTGTCCCGTTGTAGCGTCAAGCGCAAGCAGGACTTCGAGAGCACAGCCCTCTGCCTGTTGGTGAACTATACGGGATATCTTTTTCAGCTCGTCCATAAGGTTTTTCTTATTGTGAAGACGACCTGCGGTATCGCATATAACAACGTCAGCCTGTCTAGCCTTAGCCGCCACCAGTGCGTCAAATACCACGGAAGCAGGGTCTGAACCTTCGTTGTGCTTGATTATGTCTACCCCTGCACGCTCTGTCCACACTTCGAGCTGGTCAATAGCAGCCGCTCTGAAAGTATCAGCCGCCGCAACGATAACCTTTTTGCCTTGTTTGTGAAGCTGATAAGCAAGCTTACCGATAGTTGTTGTTTTGCCAACACCGTTTACTCCGATAACCAGTATAACTGACGGTATTGTTGACATATCGAGCTTCTGATCCTCACCGAGCATTTCTGTGATTATCTCTTTAAGCATATCCTTGATTTTTTCAGGTTCTTTAACGCC
>OJRT01001164.1_pt1 | contig 10812 bp, 6 predicted proteins | sample 1599281 | NCBI WGS metagenome assembly OJRT01 (sample SAMN03922458, study PRJEB24848) | human gut metagenome | isolation source: stool sample | host: Homo sapiens | place: Germany | collected 2009-11 | reverse complement strand
GTGGGCGAACACTCACCGGCGTATAGTTCAATCAGGAATATTAACCAATTCCCAACCATTGAACCAAACTTGACAAATGTATGAATAAAAAGATTATTCAGCAAATCTGCCTGTCTTTTCTTTTAGTTCTTACGCTCGTCTGTATCCCTGTTACTGGGGTGCAGGCACAGACGCAGAAGGTTTCCATCAAGATGGAAAACGTGCGTATGAAGCAGGTAATGAATGAGATTGAAAGACAGACAAAATTTCTTTTCGGAATCAATGATGATGTAGATGTTAACAGGCTCGTTACGGTAAATGTGACGAACCAATCCTTGCAAGCAGCCCTCGACCAAATGGTCAAAGGGACGGACATCACCTATCAGATCAGTAGTTCCAACATCATTCTCTCAAAAAAACAGGCAAAGCTCCCTGTTGACATTTCCGGAACTATCCGCGATATCAATGGCTCCCCGATCGTCGGAGCGACCATTGTTATCCGGGGCACCTCAATCGGCATCAGCAGCGGTTCCGATGGCTCTTTCTCGCTTCAGATACCCCCCCCCGCTGCCTCCCGGCAATTGGAAGTCAGCTATTTGGGCTATGAGACTCTGGTGGTCGATGTGGGTAACCGTACTGCTTTCGACCTTACGCTTCAGGAGTCGTCCGCCGAGATCGAACAAGTCGTGGTCACTGCTCTTGGTATTAAACGTTCGGAAAAAGCCGTAGCCTACAACGTACAACAGGTCAAGGCCGAAGACCTCACGACCGTCAAGGACGCCAACTTCATCAACTCGCTGACGGGTAAGGTTGCAGGTGTCACGATCAACACCTCGTCGTCGGGAGTCGGCGGTGCATCGAAGGTGATTCTGCGCGGTAACAAATCCATTTCGCAGTCGTCGAACGCGCTTTACGTTATCGACGGTATCCCGATGTATAATTTCGGCGGTGGCGGCGGAACGGAGTTCGATTCGCGCGGTGCGACGGAGTCCATCGCCGACATCAATCCCGAGGATATCGAGTCGATGTCGGTGCTGACGGGCGCCGCAGCTGCGGCTCTCTACGGTTCGGAAGCCGCGAACGGAGCCGTGATGATTACGACGAAGAAGGGACAGGCTGGAGCGCTGAAGGTTACGCTTTCGAGCAATACGGAATTCCTGAATCCTTTCGTGCTGCCCGAGTTCCAGAATCGCTACGGCACGGGGCTGAACGGCCAGCGCAGCGGCTCGAGCATTTACAGCTGGGGTGAGAAATTGCGTCGGGAGGCCCGCTACGGTTATACGCCGAACGACTATTTCGAGACGGGGCATGTCTATACCAACGCCGTTACGGTTTCGGGCGGTACGGACAAGAACCAGACCTATTTTTCGGCAGCTTCGGTCAACTCGGACGGAATCATCCCCAACAACGAGTACGACCGTTACAATTTCACGTTCCGCAACACTTCGTACTTTCTGAAAGACCGGCTCAAGCTCGATGCGAGCGCCAGCTACATCTATCAGAAAGACCAGAACATGACCAACCAGGGCGTTTATTCGAACCCGCTGGTTCCGGCCTACCTGTTCCCGCGGGGCGAGAATTTTGACCTTTACCGTCGCTTCGAGCGTTACAACGAAGGGACGAAACTCATGGAGCAGTTCTGGAGTACGGACATGGAAGGCGGTGACTTGCGCATGCAGAATCCCTTCTGGATCAACTACCGCAACCTGCGCAACACGGACAAGAAGCGTTATATGCTGTCGTTTTCGGCCAGCTACGACATCCTCCCGTGGCTGAATGTCGCCGGGCGCGTGCGCCTCGACAATTCGAATTCGCTCTACACGCAGAAACTCTATGCCTCGTCGAATACGACCATCACCGACGGCGGCAAGAACGGCCATTATACCGAGGCCCGCGCTTACGACACGCAGACCTACGCCGATCTGATGGTGAACATCAACAAGACTTTCGGCGAGGATTGGTCTCTGAACGCGAATATCGGCGCCTCGATCAACAATATCAAGACCGACGAACTGTCGTACCGCGGCCCGATCCAGGAAAACGGCCTTCCGAACGTATTTAACGTTTTCGACCTCGATGACACGAAAAAACGTGCGGAAAAAACCGGCTGGCACGACCAGACCCAATCCATCTTCGCCTCGGTCGAAGTAGGTTGGAAACAGATGCTTTACCTCACGGTGACGGGGCGTAACGACTGGGCTTCGCAACTGGCCAATTCGCCCGAGTCGTCGTTCTTCTACCCGTCGGTGGGCCTTTCGTGGGTTCCGACGGCGACATTCAACATGCCGGATGCGATCAGCTATCTGAAGATCCGCGGTTCGATCGCCTCGGTAGGTATGCCGTTCCCGCGTCACCTGACGGTTCCGACCTACGAATACGACGCCACGAACAAGGTGTGGAAAGACAAGACGCACTATCCCATCGGCGACCTGAAACCCGAGCGCACCATCACCTACGAGGTGGGTCTGGATGCCCGTCTGTGGCAACACATCAATCTTTCGGCTTCGTGGTACCGGGCCGATACGAAAAATCAGACCTTCGACCCGTCGCTGCCGCCCTCGTCGTCCTATACGACCATCTACCTGCAAACCGGCCATGTCCGCAATACGGGTGTCGAACTCTCGCTCGGGTACGATAACCAATGGCGTGACTTTCGCTGGACGACGAACTTCACTTATTCGTGGAACAAGAACGAAATCCGCGAACTTGCGGCTAATGCCGTAAACCCCGTGACGGGCGAATCTCTGAATCTCACCAAGCTCGACATCAAGGGATTAGGCAAGGCGAAATATATTCTTAAAGAAGGCGGTACGTTGGGAGACCTTTATACGACGTCCAATCTGCGGTATAATGAAAACGGCTATGTCGAAGTGGACAATGCCGGTAACTTACAGGTTACCGATGAGGGTGAGGATATCTATTTAGGTTCGGTGTTCCCGGATGCCAATCTCGCATGGCGTAACGATTTCAGTTGGAAGGGCATCAATCTCGGCGTGCTGTTCACAGCCCGTCTGGGCGGTGTCTGCTACTCCGCGACGCAGGCCAATTTGGATCTGTACGGCGTTTCGGAGGCTTCGGCCGCTGCACGTGATGCCGGCGGCGTGCTGATTAACGGCCGTGAGATGGTTGATGCGCAGAAGTGGTACCAAGCCATCGGCTCGCAGTCCGGTCTGCCGCAATATTATCTCTATTCGGCGACGAACGTCCGTTTGCAAGAGCTTTCGCTGGGTTACACCCTGCCGACAAAATGGTTCCGCGACAAGATGCGCATGACCGTCTCGTTCGTAGGGCGTAACCTGTGGATGATCTACTGCAAGGCGCCGTTCGACCCCGAAGCCGTCGCCTCGACGGGACTGAACTATCAGGGCATCGACTATTTCATGATGCCTTCGATGCGCAGTCTCGGTTTCAATGTCAAATTCCAATTCTAAAGCGCAGAAACTATGAGAAAGATCAATATGAGCTGGCAGTCGGTGTTGCTGTCGGTCGCGCTGCTCGGATTGGCTGCCTGCACCGGTGATTTCGAGGACATCAACCGCAATCCCAATCAGGTTACGGAAGAACAGATGGATGCCCTCAATTACAAGACCGGCACGAAATTCAAGTCGCTGCAGAGTCTTGTGATTCCCGTGCAGGAGCACATGTACCAGTTCAACGAATCGCTTTCGGGCGGGCCGTTCGGCGGTTACATCGGTGCTACGGTCGATACATGGCAGACCAAGTTCGAGACCTATAATCCCTCGGCCGACTGGCGCAAATGGCCTTTCGCCAACGTCATCACCGAGACCTATACCCCCTATAAGGGCATCGTCAACGGCACGGAAGACGAAGTGGCCATCGCTTTCGCCCGCCTGTTGCGAGTGGCCATCATGCACCGTGTGACGGACTCCTACGGTCCGATTCCCTATTCGAAGCTGGAGAGCAACGAGTCGGTCTATGTGGAGTACGATTCGCAGGAGGCGGTCTATACGAAGATGTTCGAGGAGCTGGACGAGGCTATCGAGATACTGGGCCGCAACACGACGCTCCCGGCCGAAGCGTGGAGCCGCTACGACGGCGTCTACTACGGCAATATCGCGCAGTGGCTCAAATATGCCAATTCGCTCAAGTTGCGCATGGCCATGCGTTTGTCGTATGTGAAGTCCGACGTCGCCCGTGCGAAGGCCGCCGAGGCTATTGCCGGGGGTGTTATCGAGGCTAATGCCGACAATGCGGCGATGCACGCCGCGGAGAACCGCACGACGCTCATCTACAACGACTGGGGCGACCACCGTGTCGGAGCCGACATCCTCTGCTACATGAACGGCTACAAAGACCCGCGTATGGAGAAGATGTTCCTTGCGAACGATGTCGGCGACTATGTGGGTATCCGTATCGGCATCGATGTGACGAGCAAGTCGCAGGCCGTGTCGAAGTATTCGAATATGATCGTTGCGAGCGATACGCCCTACCTATGGTTCAATGCCGCCGAGGCAACGTTCCTGCGTGCGGAATATGAATTGCGCTGGGGCTCGGAAGAAACGGCACGGTCACTCTACGAAGCAGCCGTAAGGCTTTCGTTCGAGGAGCGCGGTGCCAGCGGCGCCGACGCCTATCTGGCCCAGACTGACGTCAAGCCCGCGCCCTACACCGATCCTGTCGGCAACTACAGCGCGATGGCCCAGAGCGACATCGGGATTCCGTGGGTCGACGGAGCCGAGAACTTCGAACGCAACCTTGAACGCATCATCGTGCAGAAATGGATCGCCATCTTCCCGCTGGGCGTCGAGGCGTGGTCGGAGCACCGCCGCACGGGCTATCCGAAACTGCTGCCCGTGCCCACCGACAAGTCGGGCGGCACGGTGGACGTAGCGCAGGGTGCACGACGCCTGCCTTACCCCGTCGAGGAGTACCAGCAGAACAACGCCAACCTTCAGTTGGCCATCCAGACGCTCGATGGCGAGCAGCAGAACGGCAACCGCACGGGCGACGTCATGGGAACCCGTGTATGGTGGGATTGCAAATCTTATAACAACTAACAGCTATGAAACAGAACTTTATATTCACGCTGCTGGCGCTGTTTTCGATGCTGTCGCTCGTCTCGTGCAGCGACTGGACGGAAACGGAGGCACTCGACAGTACGGTCAAAAAGCCTTGGGAGCAAGATCCTGCCCTATGGGCCGAGTACACCGCGACATTGAGGGCCTACAAGCAGTCGGAGCATTTCATCGTCTATGCCCGCATGCACAATTCTCCCGAGAAAGCGACCGGAGAGCAGGACTTCATGCGCTGCCTTCCGGATTCGCTGGACATCGTGACGCTGACCAACGCCGACAACTTCTCGAAATTCGACGCCGAGGACATGTCCGTCATGCACGAGAAAGGCACGAAGGTGCTCTATCAGATCGACTATGCCGCTCGTGCGGAGGAATTCGCCGATGCGGCGGCGCTCGACGCCTACTTGGATAAGGTCGTCGTTGCCGTCGCTGCCAATGGCATGGACGGCTACTCGTTCACGACCGACCCGTTGGCTGCGGATGCCACGGCTCGCATTATTGATAGGCTTGCCACGGCCAGAACTGACGGTCAGCTCCTCGTTTTCGAGGGTAATCCCCTGTCGCTCGCTGCCACCGACCGTGCAAAGATGGATTACGTCATCCTCGATACGGAGAAACTCGAAAATGTTTTGGATGTGAGACTCCATGCCCTGCACGCTGTTAACTATGCCGGCATCGAGGCCAATCGGCTGCTGCTGACCGCCGAAATCAATGCGGCGCTGTTCGATGAAGACCGCACCGAGCACGCCGCTGTCGACGAAATGTCGCGCCGCGTCGTCGAACTCGGGCCTTATGCGGGGCTTGCGGCTTACAATATTGCCGAAGATTACTACCATTCCGAGATGAACTACCAAACCATCCGGCAGGCGATACAAACGTTGAACCCCTCTAAATAAAGACAGTCATGAACATGAAAAAGATACTAATGGCGGTTCTCGTTTCGCTTGTGGCTTTCACGGCCTGCGAGAACTACGGCGATGACAATCACAAGTTCGACAATGTCGTATACCTCGACGTCGCTTCGACGAGCGACGCACAGCTCACGACCTTCAGCAACACCCGGGCTACCTACGATTGCGCGTTGCAGGCGGTACTGACATATCCGGCAGGACAGGATGTGGCGGTGACGCTCACGGTCGACCCGTCGCTCGTCGGGACGTACAATGCCCGTTACGGTACGGAGTGGACGATGCTCGATTCAAAATATTATTCTTTGCTGTCCGAAACTGTGACCATTCCGGCAGGGAAGACGACCTCCGATGCTGTCACGCTGCGCCTCCGTGAACTCACCGGAGAAGGAGATGAGCAGACCGGAGCTTTGCCAATCGACGAAACCTATCTGGTTCCAGTACGCATCGGTAGCGCATCGATCGATGTGTTGCACGGCTCCGACGTGGCTTACTACGTCGTCAAACGCTCCTCGGCCATCACCGTCGCGGCACAACTTACGGACAACTGGATCGAGTTCCCGACCCTCGATAAGTATTCCGAAAGCAGCAAGGATTGGAACGGCCTGCGGGCTGTGACCTACGAGGCCTTGATTTACATCGACGAATTCGTGAAAACCAATACTGAAGGCAATCCCGTCAACATCTCGTCCGTCATGGGCGTCGAGCAGTACCTGCTGCTGCGTATCGGCGACACGAATTTCGAGCGCGAACAGTTGCAGTTCGACGGTTCGGGCAGTGGCTCGGGCTTCGGCAAGATTCCCGGACGCGACGCGATGAAGCATCTCGAAACGGGGCGCTGGTACCATGTGGCCTGCACCTACGACCAGAATACCCGCACGGCCCGCATCTACGTCGACGGGCAGATTCAGAGCGAAGTCACGGGCGTGGGCATCACGACGCAGAACGATAAGAACTGCATCAACTTGGCCATGCGGGCGCTCTACGACCTGTGGAACACCGCTCCCGAGGGCGACAAGGCCCAGTACGAAGAACTGGGGTACGATGGCCTGAGCGAGGCCTATCAGTTCTTCATCGGCCGCTCCTACGACGACTATCGGCCTCTGAACGGCAAGATCGCCGAGGCGCGTGTATGGTCTGTGGCCCGCACGCCGGAACAGATTTGGGAAAATATGTATGAAATCGAAAACCCGGAGAACGATCCGACGCTTTTGGGGTATTGGAAATGCAACGATGCCTCGGGAAATACGGTCAAGGACTATTCGATGTACGGCAACGACGGCGTCGCCAAGTACGACATCATTTGGCCGCAGGGCATCGAGATCCCGAAACTTAACGAAAACAACGAGTAACTATGAAGACGATTTTTGATTTGCAAACAGGGGTGGTAACGCTTCTCTGCACGGCGGCACTCGCGGGCCTTACGGCCTGCGAGGCCGATCCCGTGATGCAGGAAAGCGGGAAGTTGCCCGACAAAGGTTCCATCGAAGAGGTTCATGTGATGTTGTGCAGCAGCAATTCCGTGGAAAATAGGGTCGATGTGCTGCTGACCGAAGGAGGGGTTATGACGAAGAACTTCTACTTGAGGCAGACACAGCCGGCGGCAGCGGGATATTCGCTCGACGCATGGTGCGATGCATCTTTGCTCAATGACTACGATGCCGGAGATGAAATCGAACGCACACTGCTGCCGGAGGCGAATTACGAGTTTCCCGACGGCAAGACGCTCGACCTCTCGGCCGCAACGCAGCGTTCGGAATTGAAACGTATCAAGTTCTCGGCAAGCGGACTTGCCGCCGGGGAATATGTACTACCGCTTACGGTCGCTGCACAGGACGCACCGGACGCGGACAAGACGCTTTACTACAACGTTTCGGTTCGCCAACCCTACACCGACGAATACACCCTGCACGACGGCCACGACCTGTTCTTCGTGTTCTATGTCAATACGAACGATTTTCAGCCGCTGTTGGCGCAGGACTACATCATGCGGAAGAAAGTGGCACGCGGCACGACCGTGGCGTGGTACGGTACCGTAGGCAACATCGTCAACCTGCGCACTGTCCAGGTCGGCTACGATGCTGCAGCCGGCCGCGCCCTGCTTGATCTCGGAACCGACATGACTTATGTGCTCAGCCAATCGACGAAATATATCCGTCCGTTGCAGGAACACGGACGCAAGGTATGTATCAGTATCGAAGGCGGAGGCAAGGGGCTCGGGTTCTGCAACCTCACCGATGCTCAAATCGAAGACTTCGCAGCGCAGGTCAAGACCGTTATCGAACAATACGAACTCGACGGTGTAAACCTCTGGGATCGAAATTCCGGCTACGGCAAGGAGGGTATGCCGGCCGTGAACACGACCTCCTATCCGAAGCTCATCAAGGCATTGCGCGAGGCACTTGGCACGGAAAAATTACTGACGGTCACGGTTTACGAGGAGCCGACCGCTACTTTCTGGGATACGGAAGCGACGGGCGGAATCGCCGTCGGCGATTACATTGACTACGCATGGTCGGGTTACAACAGCAACAGCGAGGCCCCGCAGCTGCTCGACCCGTGGCATCCCGAACTGGAGTATGTATCCACCTATACGCAAAAGCCGATTGCCAATCTGCCCAAGGATCGGTACGGCTGCATCAACTTTCCCATCTATCCTGCTGCCCAAACGGAAGAAGAGGCCATGATGCGGGAGCCTAGATTCCTTTTAGATTGGACTCCTAATTATAAGCCTAACAACATCATCGTCTTCGACGATTTGCACAGCAATCTCCAGGACAGTTACGAAGCTTTTTGGGACAATACGTTTGCAGCGTGTTGCACTTTTATGGATCCAGAAAACAGCTATTTGCTCGGAAGCAAAAAAGGATACACCTATCTGTTGGATATGAACAGACTCTGGACATTATCCGAGGGTATTCAGAATTACGGCAAATGGCTGAAAGATTGGAATTGATAAAAACGGTCGACAAAATACACCTATGTTCTTCCATTTTATCCTCTCACAGCTCTTTAACCGGAGCAAAAACAATTAAAATTCAAATCAAAATGAAACAAAACTTCAAATTATTCGCAACACTGGCAGCCAGTGCAGCGATGATGATCTCCTGCCAGCAGGCAGAAGAACCGACGATGGACAAGGCCCAGGAACCTGTCGTCAAAACACGTGCTTACGGGGACAAAACTCCGAAGGTCACCATTTATGTCGAAACCAACGACGTGAACCCGCTCAATGCCGGCGACTATATGCTCTCCGACGGTACAGCCTACGCCGATATCGTGGAGTTCTTCGCCGCCAATCTCAACAAGGAGACGGTCAACGGCGTGGTGCGTCCGACCCTCTATCTGAACGACAAGATGACCAACCTGCTCGAAAACGGCGGTGCTGCCACCTATGTAGCCGGTCTGCAGGCTAAGGGCATCAAAGTCGTGCTCACCATCCTGCCTAACTGGCAGAATATCGACTTCACGAGTCTCAATGACACGCAGGCCGATCAGCTTGCAACGATTCTCGCCTATGCCGTAAATAAGTACGGACTCGACGGTATCGGATTCGACAACGAGTACGGCGGCACGGTGACCTCCGTTTCCGGTTCGTATGGCAACCTGATCACCAAACTGCGCGCCAAGCTGCCCGCCGGCAAGTTGATTACCCTCTTCCAGTACAATATCGGCTACAATCAGATCAACGCGACAGCCGGAGCCAAGCTCGACCATGTCTATTCCAACTTCGGTTACAACACGTATATCAGCACTTCCGGCGTAACCAAGGAGCGCTATGCACCGTTGTCGATCAATCTGGGTTCCATCGGTAGCAATGTATCTTATTATGGGGATAGAGCCTATGATTTGACCGAGGCCGGTTACGGTGGAATCATGCACTTCAACCTGCGTACGAGAACCGATTCCGATCCGCTGTCGCTGTTCAATTCCATTGCCGATGGAGCTTGGGAGGAAACCGTTACTTGCGAGAATGGTAACCGCCCGCAGGACTGGACGTTCGTCAGCAGCGGTTATACCATCACCTACGACGAGGCTACGGCCGAATAACTCCTCTGAGATGTATTTTGTTGACCTGTTTAGAATCGGTTGAGCATCTGTAAGCGCCCCGATTTTGACCCGCACATCTTTTGAGGTGTGCGGGTGTTTTTAACTTTCGGATAAAAAAGCCGTTCGAATATTCTTCGAACGGCAATAAGAAAATATCCGGATGTAAATGTTGACCGATTCAGAATGTGAGCATCTGTAAGTCTTTTTGTATTGAAAAATTCACTTTTAATGAATCGTAACCGGTATTTTCTTTATGAAACGCATAAATTATAAATTTATTGTGGCAAAATCAAACTTCTCGGTTAAACCATAAATGAAATAGCATAAAATAAAAGCACGGACTTAACCTATTGACACCTGAGGAATGCTACAACCCGATGAACAGATAGGAGAAGCCCGTGCTGTTTTTTGCACGATTTCCCCTATCATCCCGTCCATCTTGTCTTTGTAGCATTTTCAGGTGTCGATGACAGGATTCGACAGCTATTCGCCGTTTGGCAAAGATAAGAAAATTATCCTACAGATACAATATATGCAATTTAATTCATTGTAATAAACGACAAATATAGATGGACAAATTGTTGCATACATCTTTGTTCAGAGCCATCTTAAAATCATTGAATCGAAAAGTTGTTTCTGAAAAAAGGCTGCAAACTTACTTTTTGAAATTTGCCCGCCTCATTACAGCACTTTGCGATGACACAGATTGTCTGTCGGCATTACATACGTTAAATTATACGCAAATCCAGTTCCGATTTCTGCTTTCTCGAATTCATGAACCGTCCGTTTCGCTTCCGCCATATATACACCGGGTTATCGACATGACTCTCGAATTTATC
>OJRT01001163.1_pt1 | contig 10827 bp, 7 predicted proteins | sample 1599281 | NCBI WGS metagenome assembly OJRT01 (sample SAMN03922458, study PRJEB24848) | human gut metagenome | isolation source: stool sample | host: Homo sapiens | place: Germany | collected 2009-11 | reverse complement strand
CCGTGATATCATCTGCTGCCCGAGTGCCGGAATTTCCGGTGCGGCGGGGATTATGGTCGGAAATGAGCTTGGTGCCGGCAACCTAAAACGGGGGAAATTATATGGTACGCGGATGATGAAGATTTCCTTTGTGTGCGGAGTTGCCATGATGGTTCTCATGGGAATTTCGGCACCGTTTATTTTGCATTTTGTCAAACTGACACCGCAGGCAGCCGTATATTTAAAGGGAATGTTTGTCGTGCTCTGCGTCTATATGATTGGCCGCTCCGTCAACGAAATTACCATCAATGGCGTGTTTGGTTCCGGCGGTGATACAATGTTTGATGTGTACAGCCTTGCCGTAACAATGTGGGGAATCGCGATTCCACTTGCTGTGCTTGGAACTTACCGGTTCCACTGGCCGGTGATTGTCGTATACGCGTGTACCTGTATTGATGAGGTTGGAAAAATTCCGTGGACGCTCTATCATTTTCGGAAATATAAGTGGGTGAAGGATCTGACGCATACGGGGATGGAGCAGAAAGAAAAATCATAAATTTATAAAACATCAGCTGGTCGTATCCCTGCGGATCAGTACCGGTGTAATCTGTTTATGGATCGGTTTCGAAAGAGAAACCGGTCTTCTTTTTTTTCGTTCTTCCATTTGCTGCACCAGAAGTTCCATTGCGGTTTTGGCGATCAGGTCGATCTGCTGTCCGACCGTTGTGATAGGCAGAATTGCCTCGCTTGCAATCGGGGAATTGTCAAATCCGACCAGTTCATAACTGTCAGGAAAGCATCCGTATTTTTGGAAAATCAGGTTTAAAAACATATTTGCATAGGTATCATTGGCGAGGAAAATCCCCTTTTTTTTGCATGGATACTTCTCATCAATGTCAGAGAAAATGTGCTTCATTTGTGCAAAAATGTCCTGATAAGAATCCCCTATTACATTTAAATTCAGTTCATAAGGAACGTGATATTCCTGACAGGTATCTTCAAAGGCACGGATACGGTCATAGGCAGGGATGGACTTTGGAACATCCGCATTAACGTGAATCAGTACATCGCATTTGTCCCGGATCAGAAGCGTTGCCGCCTGGAGCGCACCCATATAATTGTCGCTGGTTACGCCACAGATATGTTCAGCTTCGCGCTCAATGGCAATGACCGGGATCTGATAAGAAGCCAGTTTTTCGGAAGGAAGTGTGTGACTTAACACGATCAGGCCCTCAATCTGGTATGCCATCAGTTCATCAATGTACTGTTCCTCCTCGGACGGTCCGTTGTCGCTGACGAATACGAGAAATTTATAATGAAAATCGTGGTAGCTGGAAAGAATCTGTGTAAGCATTTCCGAATAATAGTGCAGATAAAGGTTCGGAATAATGATTCCGATAAATTCACTCTTTCCATTGGCAAGAACCTTTGCAAGCTTATTCTTTTTGTAACCAAGAGTATCAAGAGCCTGTGAAATTTTCTCCTGATTTTCAAGCGTCAGGGAGTCCGGATGATTAAAATATCTGGAAATGGTTGTCTTTGAAAAATTCGTATATGCTGCAATATCTGCAAATGTTACCTGTTTCTTTCCCATCTGAAAGCTGTCTCCTTTATCTGTTTTATCCATAGTATAACAACCGGAAAGAAAAATAGCAATGAAAAAAACTGGTTACGTAATCGGTTACTTTAATGAATAAAAGTGTTGACATATCGGAAACTTTGTTGTACTATCAGAATATAAAAGTAACCGGTTACTTTACCGGTTACATCAAAGCAGAACGAGTAATACGATGAAAAGGGAGGAGCAATCGCATGAAAAAACTGGCAAAACAAGTCGGCTCTGCGAAAAAACAAACCATGGGGAGTAAGCTGTCTTATATAAAGAAAAACTGGCAGCTGTATGTTTTTTTTCTGATGCCGGCACTGTTACTCACAATCATTTTCAAGTATCTTCCGATGGGAGGACTTCTGATTGCATTTGAGGATTACAATGTCATTAAAGGAGTTTTGGGAAGCCCGTGGGTGGGGCTGGAATATTTCCAGAGATTTTTATCATCACCGGATTTTATGAACTACCTGCTGAACACATTAAAGCTGAGTATCTTTGGACTTCTCTGGAGTTTTCCGATACCAATTATTCTGGCACTTTTACTGAACCGTATCCGCAAGGCGGGGATTAAGAAAAAAATCCAGCTGCTGATCTATGCACCGAATTTTATTTCCGTCATCGTGCTCTGTGGTATGGTGCGTATGTTTTTATCTCCGGTAGGACCGTTAAACCGTCTGCTGGGAACGAATACAAACTGGATGACCATGCCGTCCGCATTCCGTACCATTTATATTGCAAGCGGAATCTGGCAGGGAGCAGGATGGGCATCCATCATGTATACTGCAGCATTATCCAATGCAAGCAAGGAACTGGAAGAGGCAGCCATTGTGGATGGTGCAAATCTTTTGCAGCAGATCTGGTATGTGGAACTTCCGGCAATTAAGGATATTATCGTGATCCAGTTTATTTTACAGGCCGGAAACATTATGAGCATCGGCTTTGAAAAGGCATATGCCCTGCAGACAGATATGAACTTACCGGCTTCTGAAATTTTATCAACTTATGTATACCGGATAGGTCTTTTGAATGGCGATTACGGTTATTCTACGGCAGTGGGACTGTTTAATTCGGTGATCAATGTGATCCTGCTTATATTTGTGAACTGGGTGGTAAAGAAATTAAACGATGGAGAAGGATTATAGGAGGAACGTGAAATGGAAACAGTTAGTAAAATGAAATATTCACGGACAGACCGGCTGGTGCTTGGAATCGGTTATGCCATTCTTGGACTGTTTGTTCTTTCAATTGTTGTTCCGCTGGTCTATGTTGTTTTAGCATCTTTTATGGATCCGACGGTATTGAATAATCAGGGACTGAGTTTTCACATCAAAGACTGGACACTGGATGCATACCGGCGTGTGCTGGAAAACGGAATGATCTGGCGCGGATTTTTAAATTCGTTTTTGTATTCACTGGCATTTGCGGCAATTTCCGTATTTGTCACATTGTTAGCAGCGTATCCGATGTCGAAAAAAGAATTTGTCGGAAGAAAATTTTTTAACGTGATTTTTCTGATCACCATGTTTTTCGGCGGTGGAATGATCCCGACGTTTATTTTGATCAATCAGCTTCATATGGTAAATACCGTGTGGGCAATTCTCATTCCGGGAGCATTTAATGTCTGGAATATGATTCTGGCAAGAACGTACTATCAGTCCATTCCAAAAGAACTGCGGGAGGCATCCGCAATTGACGGGGCAAATGAGATCCAGCATTTCTTCCAGATTATGATGCCGGTGTGCAAACCGATTATCGCGGTGCTGGCACTGTGGTCTTTTGTCGGAATGTGGAATAGTTATTTTGATGCGATGATTTACTTAAATGATGCAAACTTACAGCCACTGCAGCTGGTTCTGCGTTCCATTCTGGTACAGAATACACCGCAGCCGGGCATGATCGCGGACATTCAGAGTACCGCGGAGATGGCAAAAGTTGCCGAACAGTTAAAATACGCAACAATTGTAGTATCAAGTTTACCATTGCTTATTATGTATCCATTTTTCCAGAAATACTTTGACAAAGGTGTTATGGTTGGATCGGTAAAAGGTTAAGCAGAAAGGACAGGTACAGATATGTGGAAGAGAAAAATTAAAAAATGTCTGGCACTCGGACTGGCATTTGCTATGATGACCGGTGTGGCAGGATGCGGAAAAGAGCAGCATCTGGAGGCAGAGATCAATCCGGATATACCGGTTTCAGAAGTACAGTTTCCACTGAAAGAACAGGCAGAATTATCATTTATCACAAGTGCTCCGGCAACCTCTACGCAGAATCCGAACGAGCGGATTATTTTTAAGAGACTCGAAAAACAGACGAATGTACATATTGACTGGACCTGTTTTGTGGCAGACCAGTTTTCCGATAAAAAGAATCTGGCACTGGCGCAGTTTGGAAACCTTCCGGATGGTTTGTTTAATGCAGGAATGAACGATTATGATCTGCTTTGTTATGCAAAACAGGGAATTATTATTCCGCTGGAAAATCTGATTGACAAATATATGCCAAACCTTCAGGCGGTCTTTGAGAAATATCCGGAATACCGGACGATGTGTACCGCACCGGACGGACATATTTATTCATTTCCGTGGATTGAGCAGCTTGGCGCAGGGAAAGAAGCCATTCAGGCAATCGGGGATATTCCTTATATCAATAAAAAGTGGCTGGATTATCTGGGACTGGATATTCCAACGACAACCGATGAATTGGAACAGGTGCTGATTGCGTTCCGGGATCATGCGGATGATCTGAAAAAACAGTTTGATATCGAGGGAGATGTGATTCCGATGTCATTTATCATCAACAATGGCGATCAGGATCCGGCGATTCTCATCAACGGATTTGGCGAAGGATATGGAGATACGGGCGATCATTTTGCCGTAAAAGATGACGGAACCGTGATTTATACGACCGTGCAGGAAGGTTATAAAGAAGGCATCGAATGGCTGCATAAGCTGGTAACAGAGGATCTTGTAGACCCAGAGGCATTTACGCAGGAGTGGTCAACCTATGTGGCAAAAGGTAAAAATCACCGTTACGGTCTCTGCTTTACCTGGGATATTGCAAATATTGACAACAATACCGATTATGTGATGCTTCCGGCACTGACCGGTCCGGAGGGAGCCAGAAATATCACAAGACAGAATAACAGTGAAACAAGTGGTTTTGACAGAGGCCGCTGCGTGCTTACATCCAGTTGCCGGAACACGGCACTGGCGGCAGCCTGGATTGATCAGATGTATGCGCCGCTTCAGTCCCCGCAGAATAACTGGGGAAGTTATGGGGAAAAGGATTCGTTTAATATTTTTGAACTGTCCACAAATAAAGATGGCGGTGAAATGTTAAAGCATCTGGATCTGGGCGACCAGTCACCGGTAGAGGTACGTGAGGCGCAGTCCGTCAACGGTCCGCTTGCAGTTCTCAATGAGTATTATGATGTGTATGTCACACAGCCGGCAGATGCCAAATGGCGTCTGGACAATATGCATGAAACATATCTGAAGGATATGAAAAGCAAGTATGTATATCCGAATGTGTTTATGAGTATTGACGATACCAATAAAGTATCCCAGTATGATACCGATATTAAAAAATATGCGGAGCAGAAAAAAGCAGACTGGATTTTAAATGGCGGAATCGACAAAGAGTGGGATTCCTATTTAAAGAAAATGGAGAAATACGGGCTTTCCGCTTATCTGGCAATCAAACAGAAATATTTCGATCAGTATCAGGAGTCATTGAAAGAAGAAAAATAAACAGGAGAATTTGTATGAGTGAGATGTTAAAAAAAGCGAGAGCATATGAGGCAGAAAAAGCAGCACAGACCGATAAAAATACCAGACCGTTGTTTCATATCTCGGCACCTGCCGGATGGATCAATGATCCGAACGGTTTTTCCGTTTACGATGGAAAAATCCATCTGTTCTACCAGTATTATCCATATGCAAGGGAGTGGGGACCGATGCACTGGGGGCACAGTGTGACAACGGATATGATAAGCTGGGAACAGCTTCCGGCAGCACTTGCACCGGATCAGGACTATGACCGGAACGGATGTTTTTCCGGAAGTGCTATTGAAGCGGATAACAAACATGTGCTGGTCTATACCGGTGTCACAAAGATTACATTGCCGGACGGCAGGGAAGAGGAACGACAGAACCAGTGCATCGCATTCGGGGATGGCAGGGATTATGTAAAGTATGAAAACAACCCGGTTGTGACCGGGGAGATGCTGCCGGAAAACTGCAGCCGGATTGATTTCCGTGACCCGAAAATCTGGAAGGAAGAGGACACCTATTATCTGATTGTCGGAAGCAAGGATAACAGGCAGATCGGACAGGTCGTGCTCTGTTCCAGCAAAGATTTAAAAGAATGGAAATTTGAGACCGTTCTTGCGGCAAACAGTACCGGAAAAGTCGGAACGATGTGGGAATGTCCGGACTTTTTCCCACTGGGAGATAAACATGTACTGATCTGTTCCCCACAGAATATGAAAGCGGAAAAATACGAATTCCACAATGGAAATAATTCTGTTTATTTTCTTGGAAATTACGATAAAAATTCGCATATATTTGAAAAAGAAGAACCGCATACGATTGACTACGGACTGGACTTTTATGCACCTCAGACCACACTTCTCCCGGATGGGCGGCGTGTGATGATTGCATGGATGAAGTCATGGGATGCCTGTGTGGTGCCGGATACGCAGGACTGGCAGGGCATGATGACTCTTCCGCGGGAACTGGAAGTAAAAGACGGACAGATCTGGCAGCAGCCGGTGCGGGAGCTTGCGCAGTATCATAAGAATCCGTGCCATTATGAGCATGCAGAGATTGATGGTGGGACAGCACTTTCCGGCATTTGTGGACGGACGATGGATCTGACTATTACAATGGATGAACAGGATTTTAACGTTTTTTCCATACAGCTTGCCGCAGATGAGGAATACGAGACCGCTTTTACTTATCATAAGGGAACAGGACTATTGGAGATTGACCGCACATACTGTGGTGTGACAAAAGATGTGGTCTGCGTGCGAAAAATTAAAATTGCAGATCCAAAAGGACTTAAAAAAATGCGGTTTATTCTGGACCGTCAGTCCATTGAGCTTTTTATCAATGACGGGCAGCAGGTGGCAACAACGGCGGTCTGTACCCCTTTGGAGGCAGAGGGAATCCGGTTTTTCAGCGATAAAAAGATGTATATTACGGTCGAAAAGTATGATATTGTATTATAAAAAGTAACAGGAGGAAGAGAACATGGACGTAGTGGCTTTGGGGGAACTGCTCATTGATTTTACCGAAAACGGAGTCAGCGGGCAGGGCAATCCGCTGTTTGAGGCAAATCCGGGAGGCGCACCGTGCAATGTGCTGGCAATGCTGTCGCGCTTAGGACATAGGACGGCTTTTATCGGAAAAGTAGGAAATGATTTTTTCGGAAAGCAGCTGGAAGATGCGATCACGGAAGTCGGGATTGATGCAGCCGGACTTTTAAAGGATGACAAGGTGCATACGACGCTGGCACTGGTGCATACGTATTCGGATGGGGACCGGGATTTTTCCTTTTACCGCAATCCTGGTGCGGACATGATGCTGACGGAAGAAGAACTGCCGGAGGAAATAATCCGCGGAGCAAAAATCTTTCATTTTGGAACGTTGTCCATGACGCATCCGGGTGTCCGCGCAGCAACGAAAAAAGCGATCGCGGTCGCAAAAGAAGCAGGCGCGCTCATTTCCTTTGATCCGAATATCCGCAAACCGCTCTGGGACTCCATGGAAGATGCCAGGGAACAGGTGTTATATGGTCTGGGACAGTGTGATATTTTAAAAATATCGGATAATGAAATCCAGTGGCTGACGGGTAAAGAAGATTATACGGATGGAGTCCGCTGGATACGGGAACGCTATCCGGTTCCGCTCATACTGGTTTCCATGGGAAAAGAGGGAAGCCGGGCGTATTATAAAGACAGAATTGTGGAGGCAAAGCCGTTTCTTCAGCCAAATACGATTGAGACGACCGGTGCGGGAGATACGTTCTGTGCGTGTGTTCTGCATTATGTGCTGGAGCATGGACTGGAGGGGCTTGAAGAGAAAGATTTGAAAGAGATGCTTCGTTTTGCCAATGCGGCGGCTTCTCTGATCACGACGCGCAAAGGCGCGCTCCGCGTGATGCCGGAGAAAGAAGAAATTGAAAAAATGCTATAAGAAATGGGATGGGAGGGCAGTGCCCTCCCGTTTCTTACAAAGAAAATGGTTCTATCTTACATGTATGAATCCTGCTTTTGGTATCGTAATTGATTCCGACCAGTAAAAGGTTTCCATGATACTCTTTCAGGCTTTCACAATATTGTTTTTGTTTAATCTGCGTGATTGCGCCCTGTGCACTATGATCCCATTTTAATTCGATAACAAGTGCTGGTTTATCCGGAAACTTCTTCCGTGGAAGAAATACCATATCCGCAAATCCCTTACCGCCGGCAAATTCCCTGTGTATCGTATAGAAATTGCGTGCGGCATAGAGTGCCAGTGAAACCGTATAACTTAACGCATTTTCATCATTATACTGGATATGTGATGTCTCAAAATGCGCCTGCTGAATCCCAAGTGCTACCTGTTCTGGTCTTCCCTGCCAGATTGCCTGCAGGGTGTCTGCTGAATTTTTCAGGGCTTTAGAGATTTCGCCCCAGTCGGATACGGAAACACTGTTAACGTATTCTTCACGCACTTCATTGTTTGGTATTTTTACGGTTTTGTTTTCGTAGTCATAGCTAAGATAGCCCAGATGGATTAAAAGAGTCAACACATCATCTTCGGTGCGAAAGGTTGTCATATCATTGGTAAAACTTCCGGTATTGACAGGAACGGATTCCCCGGCTATCATACTGAGAACATCATCTTTTAATCCTTCAAAATTCATATCGATATAAATCTGCAGGGCTTCAAATGTTTCTGTCTGGTTCCAGTAATTTCCAATTTTCCCAAAACGCATGCAGCTTACAACAGACCTCGGATTATAGATGGATGGTATTTTTTCAAAAGAGTATCCATTATACCATGCTTTTATTTCATCCAGATCCATATGATAATCTGTACAAAGGGCACCGACTTCCAGTTCGGTAAAGCCGACATAGGATGCAAGAGGTCCCGGATTTATCATGGAAAATTCATCAAACATATTTAAAGCGGAATGGGTTCCGTATTTTTTGATCGGAAGAATTCCTGTCATATAAGCGAGTGCAATACAGGACTTATCTTTTAGCATATCCCTCAAAAAATCCAGATAGATTTCCTGGGCTTCTTTATCCTGTTTGTATTCCCGGAAAATACAGTCCCATTCATCAATGATTACGACAAAAGGACAGTTAGTTTCCTGATATACATCCTGCATAAGATCTGTATCATCAAAATAATCAACATTCGGGTATTCCCGTTTTAAATCCCGCAGTACCAGCCGTTTCATGCGATCAAGCAGTTCATAGATGTTTTTCGTCCGGCTTAAAAATTCCTGCATATTTAAAAACAGGGTGTTGTATTTATTACGATAGGTGTCAAAATCCAGATTCCGGGCAATTTTATATGGGGAAAAGAGTTCTTTTGCATCACAGCCACGGCTGTAGTAGGCAGCAATCATGCTGGCGGTTATTGATTTCCCAAAACGGCGGGGACGGCTGATACATATATATTTCTGCAGAGTCTGTAAGACAGAATTTGTATAGGTCAATAATTCTGTCTTATCCACGTAGATATCAGAATGTGTAATTTCGTAAAATTTTTTTCCATCCTGGTTTAAATAATTTCCCATGCAGTACCCTCCTCTAATTACACGTTTGCCCGTGTAAATGTATCATATCACAGGAATGCCTGCAGACTCAACTATTTCCGCAGAAACAGCACACTTACATACTATTATGCGATTAAATATACAAAAATAACAGGATTATGTAAATTATAATCTGATATTCTCTTGGAAAATCTGGAAAATACCAGTATAATTTTCTTAAATGAAGATCGGAGAAGGAAATCATGATTAATCGGGAAGACATGCTCGAACTGACACGGCGCATGACTCCGGCGCGGTCACACATTGACCGGATCGCCGGTGCATATTATGATGCAGAAGGATATATAGATGGTACATTCAACACGCATTTTTTAAAACTTTCCACAGCAGAAAAAACGAAAAATCTGGAACTGGCGAAGGCAGTTTTACAGGCAGAGACCAACAAACAGCTGAAGGATTACCGGATTCCGGCAGAGAAGTACGGCATGCGAATATATAAATCTGTACGAAAAAATTAAAATATGGGACATATGTGGGAAAAAGTTATGAAAAGATCCTGCGAGAAACAGGGGAGTGGACATATGTAAAAAAATTTGATGAAAAAGTCCCTTGAGAGACTGAAAACGGGATGTATACACCAAAAATAAGACAAAAAGTCCCGTAGTGATTTCTAAATGGGACATAATTGCAAAGAAAGTTGCTATATATCCTGAAGAGATAAATTGCCGGGATATCTATGTAAAGAAAAATTTTATATGTCCCAACAGAAGGGAGGTGCGGGATATATGAATTTACTTTTTTCCGATATATCCCATTGTTAAAAAAATATAAAAATTTACTTTACATGAGAATGAAGTTGTGTTTTAATAACGTCATATTAATGCACAGAAAGGAGAGGTTTTTATAACAATTTATCATCAGATTCTTTCGGAGAAGAGAAGGCTTACGAAAGAATTACAACAAATCAGTGAAGAACTATTGCATCTTCCTGATGGAAAAATTATTTGTGTTCACAATGGAAACCGGGTGAAATGGTTTCACAGTGACGGTCACACACAGACGTATATTCCAAAGAAACACAGAGAATATGCACAGCAGTTGGCATACAAAAGATTCTTATTGGAAAAACAGACAGAGTGTAAAAAAGAACTGTATGCATTAGAACTTTATCAACGACATGCAGTTGGTGAAAATAAAAAGTCGGACAGGTTTCTTTCAGAAGATCCGGCGTATCAGGAATTGCTCTGTCCATTCTATCAGATGGTTACGCAGGAAGAACTTATATGGAGTGATACTTCCTATCCTAAAAATCCCAATTATCCCGAACAATTGAAGTATAAAAGCTGTAAAAATGAATATGTACGATCCAAGTCAGAAGCATTGATTGCAATGAATTTGTATATGGAAAAAATTGCATACCGTTATGAGTGTGAATTAAAAATCGGGAAGGCAGTGTTTTATCC
>OJRT01001141.1_pt1 | contig 10978 bp, 8 predicted proteins | sample 1599281 | NCBI WGS metagenome assembly OJRT01 (sample SAMN03922458, study PRJEB24848) | human gut metagenome | isolation source: stool sample | host: Homo sapiens | place: Germany | collected 2009-11 | reverse complement strand
CATCGATGATATTTTTCATCACCGTATAATGGGGAAAAAGGTTAAAATTCTGGAATACCAGTCCAAAACATTTACGGATCTTATGTAATTCCGCCTTCGATGCATATTCGCACTGTACTCTGCCGTTTTTATCCGTTTTCTCTGAAGCTGCCGTCTGCCCTAAATAGATCAGCTCACCGCCGTCCATTTTTTCCAAAAGCGTTGCACAGCGAAGCAGTGTGGACTTTCCGGAACCGGAGGGACCGATGATGGAGACCACCTCTCCCTTTTTCACGGTAAGGGAGATATCCTCCAACACTCCGTTTCCATCAAAGCTTTTTTTCACATGATTCATTTCTAAGAGGATTTCGCCGTCTGTCTGTTCCATATACGATACTCCTGTCTGTCACCTATCTGTAATAAGATGTCTTCTTCTCCAGGTATTCCATGAAGGATGCCACAACGAGATTAAAGATATAATAGAATACACCTGCCGCCAGCAACGGAACCACACTGGTCTGTGCCGCTCCGATCTGCTTCGCGACTGTAAACATCTCCGCGATGGAAATGGTAAATGCCATAGAAGTATCCTTGACTAATGTGATAGTCTCATTGGTCACCGGCGGAAGCACCCGCTTCACCACCTGCGGCAGAATGATCTTCACGAAAGTCTGTGCCTTACTGTAGCCCAGTACCTGCGCAGCCTCATACTGTCCCACCGGAATAGATTCGATCCCCGCACGGTAGATTTCCGCAAAATATGCTGCATAGTTGATCACGAATGCCACGATCACCGCCGGGAAACGATACCCCGTTCCCACGTGCATGCGGAACACATAAAAGGGTGCGAAATACACCACGATGATCTGCAGCATCAGAGGGGTTCCTCTCATGATGGATATGTAAATTTTGGAAATAATGCGGATCACCTTACATCCCGACATTCTTCCGAAGGCTACGATCAGTCCAAGAGGAAGCGAGAATAAAAGGGTCAGTACAAATATTTCCACCGTTATCAGAAAGCCCTCTGCCAGCTGGGCACTCATGGTCAGCAAACTCATGAAATCTACTCCTTAATTATCCTGACTTACATCAATTATCTTTTGTTATTTACCGAGGCAGACACTGTCGGTCAGTCCCCACTTTTCAGCGATCTGTGTGAAAGTACCGTCTGCTGCCATCTCATCGAGGGTCTTCTGCACGGTATCTCTTAACTCATCGTTACCCTTTAAGAAACCAACGGCGTACTGCTCTACTGCCAGCTTGTTGTCCTCACCCTGCAACATAACGAACTTCCCTGCTTCTCTCTGGGCGATCTGGTACTGTGCCACACCGATATCGATAGCTACGGCATCTACCGCACCCTGCTCCAGATCCATGAATGCGGTGTTATAATCCGCATACTCGATCAGCTGTGCAAAGGAATCACGCAGTGCAATGTTATCACTGTTCTCTTCATCATTCAGTGCAGCCAGTGCGGAAGAATCCTTCTGTACCGCTACAACCTTGCCTGCCAGCTCTTCCTTATTCTGTACACCGGAAGCTGCTGCTACGACGAACACCTGACTGTTATCCACATAGGGCTCGGTCCAGGTGTAGGCATCCTCTCTGCCGTTCATGGTGAACCCGTTCCAGATACAGTCAATGGCCCCGGAAGAAAGCTCCATATCCTTGGCATCCCAGTCGATAGGCTGCTTTACCAGCTCCCAGCCCTGTCTCTTGCATACTTCTGCTGCCAGATCCAGGTCAAAGCCTACATATTCTCCACTGTCATCACGATATCCGTAAGGGGGAAATTCCGCATCAAAACCTACGGTAAATGTCTTATCAGATCCTTTAGAACCACAGCCGGTAAGAACACCTGCTGCCATGCTGATCGCCAATAATGCCACTAATACTCTTTTCATAATACATCCTCCCGTTCTGCCACTCACTGTTGGCCGCATTGTATACTTTAGCATGGTAAATTGCTAACACGGTGTCATAGTAACATAACGGGAGGGTCTTGTCAATTCTTTATCGGTCGTAACGCTCCACCATCGAGAGAATTTCCTTTGCATATCTGGGGTATGCTGCCGCTACATCCTTCACTTCGTTCCTGGCGGTCTCCGCCACCTCCTGGTTGTAATCCATCTGTTTGCGGAGCGCCTGTCTTCTCTGAATGAGTTCATGTCGGATTTCCACCATTTCGCGTTTATCCAAAAGAGCTGCCGTCTGACCGATCCAGCGTTCCGGCATCTGTACCCGATAGTTAGACAGCTGTTCCACCAGTTGCTTCTGGTAATATTCGATCTTGGCTTCCGCCTCCGCGAACTGTTTCCGTTCTTCCTTTTCATCCTGGTACATTTTCCACAGCTTTTCCAGTCTGGCTGCACTGTCCGTATTATATTTCAGATACAGATATTCCATCAGCTGACAGTTGTTCACATACCGGATCTTTACTTTGTTCTGCAGCTGGATCAGTTTATTGATGGTCTTCTCCACACGCTGCAATTCCCTGTCACTGTCCATGTATTTGATACACACATAGGAGATTGCCACTGCGCCGGCGCCTACCGCCAGGAAATATCCCACATAAGTATCCATTTCAAATGCAAACTGCAGAACAGCCAGCATGATCACGCACACGATCAATGCCGTCAGGAAGATCACCGCCATTCCCCTCTGATTGTTCATCAGATTCTCCAATTCATTTCTGCGATATTCATAGGCATGCCGTTCTCCATCCAGTCGATGCAGATCCTGTCGTACCAGATTGCCGTATTTTTCGCCTTCCCGGATCTTCTGAATCCCTTCTTCGATCTCATCTTCTCTTTTACGGATGGCATAATAATCCGCATCTTTCATCCGGTTTTTCTTCTCACGATATTTACTGCGTTCCTGTTCCAGCGCAGATATTTTACCTGCGGTACGGTTGATCTCCCCTCTCTGCTGTGCAGGTAACGCCTCAATCTCTTCCATATCCGTCAGGTACGATGTTACCAGTGTATATTCCCCGGTGAGCAGATCGATCTCCCTGGAAGCTTCCGTTATCTGCTCCAGGCAGTTCACAATGTAACGCTTCCGCTGATCTTCCTCTTCAAAATTTACACCGTTACGTGTATAGACCACCTGTTCCCAGTCATCCTCTTCCACCGGCTCTGTTTTTTTCTTAAAAAAGCGTTTCCACCACACCATAGTTTTCTCCTGTCCGTTCTGGTCCTGTTATATGCTGACACTCGTCCGATAACTGTTTTTCAATGCTGTGATGAGTCTCTCATTTTCCGCATCGTATTTCTGTCTGTCATTTGCGCGCCATTCTCTTCGCAGTTTCAACTGCCGGAATTCCGGCTGTTGTTCCCATTCTCTCCCAAATTGTTCCATACTTTTCTCCAGTTCCAGAGATTCTGTATAGAATTCCGGGTTCCGGGCCGCAAATGCCACATAAGCATCTTCTGTAAGCTCCATGCGTTTTGCCGCAAGATAAGCATCCAGATGGCTTCTGTCCGGATCCGCCTGCCATGCCTCACGAAAATACTCTGCCGCCTTATCATAAAGCATCAGTCCGGTAAGGGCCACGCCTTTATTATGCAGGATCGCCGCCCTGACTTTTCCGGCCGGGAGCTCTCTTCCTTCTCTCTCCAGATCACTCCAGGTTTCCAATAGCATATCATATCCGCGAATAGCCGCGGCATATTTTCTTTTTTCCACCATATAGTCGATCTGGCTCTTACGTTTCTCCAGGTTGCTGAGTCCGGATCCCTGCTTCAGCACCTGTGCGACTGCCTGCAGCTCTTCTTCCCCATAGATTCCCACATACTGCAGAATCGTCAGTACAAAAGCACTCAGTGACCCCTGTTTATGTACCATGGGGTACAATTGCTTTGCCAGCTCTCTGACCCTGCATTCCTCTCCGATCCAGTCCACCAGTTTATCGTTCATGATAGACATATCCAGAAGAAACGCATTTTCCTTCAGGCAATAACACAGTTCCTCCATGCAATAGACCCGGATCTCCAGTTCTTCTATATTATAGGCTGTTTCACAATATTCACCTACACACAGACTTGCCTTCATTTCCATTCTCATCTCCATCCATCTTCATCTCCGGTCAGAGTTCGATCTCTTCCTTCCAGATGTGATGTGTTGCAGCACGAAATGTGCCAAATCCCAAATCCTCCAGTTCCACCTTGAGGTGCGTGTCATCCCGCATTTCCACGCTGATCCGCAGGCGGATGATTCCCTCCTGTAATTCTTCCGGTACGATTCTGGCGATCCGGTTCCCCTTGCCGGTCAGGGAAGTGATCAGGATCTCCACAGCTCGTCCCTCCAGCAGATAGAATTCCATGGTATTTTTGGCTTCATACCAGTTGATTCCGGCATCCAGCAATGCCTGGTAGGATACCTCTCCCCGCCTGAGAACCTTCATTCCGATATTGGATTTGAGTTTATCTTTTCCCAGAAACACATGATTTTTACCTGTTTCCCCGGGAGTCAGTCTCTCCATCATGCCATAACAGGCACCCTTGCTGAACAGATTATTGCCTTGGAAAACTCTCCTCCCCTTACACAGATAGCGCAGGGATTCCTTCATCCAGTCCCGGGAAAAAGCTTCACCGATCAGATATACCGAAGATATCATCTGATTTTCACACAGTTTTTTCGCGATCTCCTGCATTTTCTCATCGGATTCCGGTACCGGGAAAGGAAATTCCCTCTCCTCCATATATGCCACTACAGGTGTGGTATGCCGGTTGCATTCCATGCAGTAGGTACGTATGGAAGCATCTCCATATTCGCATAATATCGTCTTATGCCGCCACAGTTCCTCCGGCTGGTACAGATTATAGTAATAAAAGCTCTCCACATGACTTTGGAAGCAGATCTGATCCGTCTTCAGATGAAGTCCCTCTGTGGCTGCTGTCAGCACTTCCAACATCCGATGATCCAATTCTTCGCAGGTGATCATCAGGGCACCGATACGTTCCGTATTTGTCACCTGAGATAAAAGACCCAGACTTCGTTTCAGGAAAAGCGTCAACAACGCAACCGGATCAATCGGTGCGCCGTCGATCTGCACCGGTTCTCCGTCCCTGGCCAGCTTCAAAAGGTTCTCCACCAGAATTCCTTCTTCCTCCCCGGCATATCGTATTGCTTCGCTTCCGTAAAACCACTGGTTGACTCCCTGTCTCTTACTGAGCGCCAGCGGAATGGTATAGACCGAAGATCCCGCTACGGAAGACAATGTTCTGATCTCTTCCTCACTACCCGTAACATAGCAGCTGATCTGCGCATATTTGTTGCCAAGATCATATCCGACGATTACTTTTTCGCTTCCCGGCAGTCGCATCTTCCTTCCGCCTCCTCTCTGTGGTCTGTCTGATCTTACTGCAGAGTGAACAGTCTGTGATCCAGATATTCTCTGCGGTAATATTCCTCCAGAAGATGATCCAGTGTATCATCATCCTGCAGCGACATACTGATCATCATATCATTGACAATCTCGTATTTACTGTCTGGATTATCATTCATGATATCACTCTTCTGTAAGCTTCCGCTCTCCGTCAGTTGTTCTCCGTTTGCGGATTCTTCCATAATATAATACTGAATATTCTCACCAAAAAAGAGCACAAACTCTTTGAAAAATACTCCACTGTATACTTCCTGCATGTATTCCGACAGATAATCCTCCGCCTGTCCGTTCTCATGCAGCATCACATAATGAATTCTTGCCCGGACACCGCCTCTGGTATGATACTCCACAATGGTCTTGTCCTTTAGTTCCTGCAGCTCTGGAAGGCAGTCCTTATATTCCCGGAAAAAGTTCAGATGAATATGCTCTTTCATCATTTCCTGCAGGAAGTCCCGGATCAGCAGCTCATCTTCTCTCTCCAGCCTGTCTCTGTTCTCCGCATAGAATTTCAGATATGCCAGTTTACAGATTCTCTGTGTCTCTTCCCCCCGCAGATAGCAATTACGGATTTCATGAAAAATGTATTCCTCCGTCAGTTTTTCTCTGCAGAAGTAATCATAAGAGCTCTGGATCAGAACCGCCTCTTCGATCTCCTGTCCGGCTCCCTGGGATACGTAATAGCGGAAAATATCCAGCCGTTCTCCCACAAATGCACCGGAAAACAACATTTGTACCAGAATTTTCTCACTGAGTTCATAGCAGTCTACTTCAAAAGATCTGGCTGCTTTCCAGATATCACGCAGCTCTTTCGTCGTTCCCTGTACATAATGAGACAGATACTCCAAAACATTTCCGTTGTATTTTCCTCTGCGAAAAACAGACAATGCCGCCGCATATAAGGCAGGTTCTCCATCATGTACGGACTGTGAGATCAGCGCATCCGTCAGGCGCAGCAATATTTTGGCTTCCGCAAAATACGGTGCATACCGTTCGATCCACTGATATGCCTTCTCATAATTCCCCCGCAGTATCAGGAAACGAAGTACGGTCTCCCTCTGTTCCACCGTCAGATGTTCTCCATCAAACTCCTGCAGATATTCATCCAATGCCTGCACATCATCGGCATCAAAATAAGCCTGCGCCAGCTCTACCGCTATTTTATGCCGCAGCTTCGGCTCCACGGCATCGGATGCCGCAAGTCTTGCCATACGCATTAACTTTGCGGAAGGCATAGCTTCTTCTCCTCTGTCATTTTGTGCAAAATACAGATCCAGTTCCACAGTATCCGGCACATAATGTTCCAACAGCCGCAGATATTTTCCGGGCACCAAAAGCTTTTCCAGCGTGTATTCTACATTTTTCAGGAATCTGTTCCCATAGGCATCCTCAAATGCAATGGTATAATCATTTCCGTAGATTGCCACCCATGCGATACCGTTCTGCAGTAAAGTCTCCGTCATTTTCAGGTTGCCCGGCTGACCGACGATCACCTTGCGTATTCTGTTATCTTCCACCCGTACCAGATGTGCAAACAGAAGACGGGAAAGGGGCTTTGCCATTGTCTCCGTCACAATCGCGGGTGTCAGGAATCCCTGATACAGCACCGCCAGATGTCTGTTAATGTGCTGTTTCTGAATCTGATCGATGACAAACCGTTCGATGCGCGGTTCGTAATGTTCATACAATTCTTCGTATTCCGCCCTGTGTTTCAACAGATACGCATATAAAAAGGCACTGTGTTCGTAATCCAGGTTGTTCTGGAACGAGAAATACATCAATATTACCTTCGGCAGTTCCGTTACGGAATCCATATCTGTCGAGGCCATATAATATTCATACAGATTGGTGATCCGCAGATGGCTTTCCACACCCTTCTCATACCAGCCAAAAGCATCCGTACCGGTCTTGCCTCCTTTGATCAACAGACTGCAGATTTCCTGCAGGATACGTACATCTTCTTTTTTCCCATATACTTTTTTCAGAATTCTGCACAAAAGCGGCGAATATTCCCGCACTCTGCCTGACAGATACAGAAGCTGCTCTAACAGGCTGTCACTGATCGCCTCCTGTCTGGCGCCAAAATGCAGCACCTGCAGTTCAAATCCGTTCAGCTTCCGCAACAATGCAGGATTGCTGTTCAGAAGTGCCAGTGCCTCCAGATAGATGACCGGACTGGTACATCCATACTGATATTGCTTCTCCAGGAACAGCCATTTTCCGGAAGCAGACCGGTTATACTCTTCCGACAGATACAAAAGCAGCCACGCCACCCGCCATCTGGTCCTGTCATAGCGATAGATCTGCTCCACCTGTTCCGCCATCTGCCTGGTATACTGGGGATCTCTGTGGATCAGTGTCGTCAGATACAGATAATATGCCCACAGATCCCCGCCGGCAGCTTTCTGTTCCTCCAGCATATCCGCTGCATGATCCAGGATCCAGCCGGCTTCATTGTATCTCTCTTCGGTGATCAGAAGTTGTGCCTGAAACAGTCTGGCCGATGCATCCCGTTCATCCATAGTCACCATACGTTCCACCAATTTGCCGGTCTCTGCCAGCCAGGTACCTGTTCCGATCTTACGTAATCTGAAATCCTCATAATATTTCATGATCTGTGCTCTGCACTGCATATGACTGTGGTCCGCATGCCGCACCGCCGTCATATCCCCCAGCTGTACCGTCACCGGGATCTCCAGCGACGTATAAGCATTGTATATATAGATCCTGCCGAAATTTTTACCGGGCCTGCATATACTGCTGTCGATATAGACCGGGAGTCTGCACCGGTTTCCCAGAAAATCGTCATCACTTAATGTTTCTTTTTCTGTGAAGACAAACTCTCCCTCACATTCGATCTGTAAATCGGTATATCCCCAGCCGTTTCTGACAATATTCAGGCTGTTCTCCGTCACCCCGTAATTACCTTCCGCTCTGGAAAGCTTTTTCACCAGTTCCTTTTCCTCTATCAGAAACTCTATCTGCTGCTTTTTATTGATACAGATCAGAAATTCCTCCACGTTCTGCTCATTGCCCTCATAGGCGGACAGCATACGATAGCAGCCATAAAAATGTTCATCATTCCCCTGGAACAGACGCCGGAAATCCGGATCATAGAATAACCGTACCGCTTCCGCCCAGTTACTTTTCGCCAGATTAGCAAAATGAAACAGATTCCTTATGGTACCGATGGAAGAATTCAATACACCATGCTCCACGGTCACCACGAAAGGCAGATTGTATTCTCCCCTGTTGCTGACTACAGAAAAAGAGCCCTTCACCACATCCCCTTCCTCCAGATTCTCTCCATGGAAGCAATAAAAAATTTCTGCATCGGAGCCGGTAAACTGGTCTGTTATGCATTCCATCAGCAGATGGTCCGATATTACAGATCCTTTTACATAGCCTTCCGATGCAGAAAGGATGTGAAAAGAGCCTTCGTACGCTGTTCCCTGAGACAGGGAAATCTCTATTTTAGAGCAGGAGAATTCCAAAGAACCATTCTCATAATCGAAGTTTCCTCCTAAAATTCTATCAAGTATCTCCTGCATGTACCTTCACCCGTTCCCTGTTGTCAATTTGGATTTATTATACCAAATTTCGTACGTAAGGGCAAGGTGCCATACCTGTCAGTCCAGGTTTAATTTTTTATTCATGATGTAATAAGATACTCCATACATGATCGCTGCCAGGAGCAGGCTGGTGATCACATTAATATCATAGGCCGAATTGGCATTCACCGAGATTCCACTCTGACTGCTCATGACATTTGTACCAAACATGAAAGCACTCTGTACCGTGCTGCCGATGATGGAAGACAGGATCGTCACTCCCGCATAGGCCAGGATTCCCATGAACCCTTTATGTTTAGAAGACAGCTGACCGATCGTCAGGGCTCCGAACAGGGTGACCATAGCAATGAAAGGTCCTGCCACATAGGTTAAGAGCAGCGTGATCCCATAATGCAACAGATTGATCCCCATCTCTTCTTCGTATGTTCTGCCAAGTTCATAAAAAGCATCTGCCAGAAATTCCCAGATATTCCCATTATATTGTGTCAGTACACTACTCAGTTCACCGATATTTAAAAGGCCTGTCATCAGAGACACGATCAGTGCCACCACTGAAATACCAATGCCTATCGTAATGAACAGATACCAGACACCGGAGACCAGTACCTTGCTTAAAAACAGCTGGTTAGCTGTTACCGGCAGGGTGTGGGACAGATAGCCTTCATCCGTATACATGCTGCGGTAAAAGCGGATGCCCAAAAAAATCAGCATTCCCCAGGTAGACGCCAGCAGCATGATCACATACAGGATCAGTGTTGCCACAAAGGAAGAGAGTACAAACCAGCTCTGTGTCGCATTCATGTTATTGCCGTCCGCAATCTCCGTTACCAGTCCTCCCGGCATGCGTAATACCACGCAGCCGATCACAGTGACCACAAACATTCCAAGGAGCATCAGTACGCCCGCTTTCCAGGTATTTTTCCATTCATATTTCATCAACTTTCCTAACATGCGAATACCTCCCTGAAGTAAGCATCTACAGACTTACCCTTCTCTTCTCTGATATTGTCAACGGATGTATATAACACCAATTGACCGTAGCGCATGAAGATCACTTCATCCAGCACCTGCTCCACATCCTCGATCAGATGGGTGGAGATCAGCACCGTAGCTTCCGGATTGTAGTTGTTGATGATGGTGCGCAGGATGTAATCTCTCGCTGCCGGATCCACACCGGCAATCGGCTCATCGAGAATATACAGGCTGGCATTCCGGCTCATCACAAGGATCAGCTGTACCTTTTCCTTTGTACCTTTGGATAAGGTTCGCATCTTCAACGTGGGGTCGATTCCAAGGCTTTTTAACATTTCTTCTGCATGTTCCCTGGAAAAGTCCGCATAAAAGTCCTGAAAATAATCCAGGATCTCCCTGATCGTCTGATTCATAGTCAGGTAAGTGCGGTCCGGGAGATAAGCCACCTTGCTCTTGGTCACCGGTCCCACACAATTGCCGTCGATCATAATAGTGCCTTCCGTCGGTGTCAACAGACCGTTCAGCATTTTGATCAGGGTCGTCTTACCGCTGCCGTTGGGTCCCAGCAGACCAATGATCTTCCCCTTGGGAAGACTTACGGTCAGATGATTCACGGCCACATTGGTGCCGTATTTCTTGGTTAAGTTCACGATTTCCACCAAATTATTCATTTATTTTCCGCCTCTCTTGATTATTTACCGGAATCCCCGGTCTCTCAGGACTGCATTTTAGCCAAGAGCTCTCTGATCTCTCCGGTGTCATACCCCAGCTCCTGCATATTGTCTATAAAGCTCCTCATATGACCGGCTGCCAGCTTCTCCCTCGTATTGGAGATCAGTTCCGTATCCTCCGTAACCGTTCTGCCGCTGGTCCTCTGCGTCATGATCAGACCACTCCGCTCCAGTTCCGCAAATGCCTTCTGCATCGTGTTCGGATTCACCGCTGCCACCGCCGCCAGATCACGGACGCTGGGGAGCTTCTCTCCCGGCTGATATTTTCCGGATACGATTTCCCGCTGGATCCGTTCTACCAGTTGCGCATAGATTGGCCTGTCAACATCTAATTC
>OJRT01001112.1_pt1 | contig 11205 bp, 6 predicted proteins | sample 1599281 | NCBI WGS metagenome assembly OJRT01 (sample SAMN03922458, study PRJEB24848) | human gut metagenome | isolation source: stool sample | host: Homo sapiens | place: Germany | collected 2009-11 | reverse complement strand
CGCCTTCGGGCGCCGAACGTATGCTGCCTTGTTACTGGGTCGAGGGGGCGTCGGGTGCCGAGTCGCGCTGGGAAGCCCGTTTCACGCCTCAGGAAGAGGGACGCTATGCCTGCCGCTTCCGCCTGAGCGAACAGGGCCGTGAAACCTCCCGCTCGAAAACCGTACACCTCGATGTCGGCCCTGCCGCGGATTCCCGGGGTATTCTGCATGTGCGCGATTACTGGACGTTGATTTACGACGACGGAACGCCGTTCCGGGGTGTTGCTGAAAACATCTGCTGGGAATCGCGTGCCAACGACGATTCGCGCTTTTTCAAGGCCCTGCACGAACAGCACGACAAATATAACTACGACTACATGCTGCCGCTCTTCGCCCGCAACGGTGGTAATTTTATTCGCGTTTGGATGTGCGGATTCAATTTCCCGATCGACCAGCAAGACCATTTCAACAACATACGCTACGAGGCATCCGATGCATACTATAATCCCAGCGCCATCGCCCGTCTCGACCATTTCGTCGGGCTTTGCGAACGGCTGGGGATACACGCGATGCTCTGCATGGGACAGGGTGCCGTGCATGCCGACCGGGCGTTTTTCACCGGGGAGCCGCAGGCCCGCCGCTACATGAACCGCCTGCGCTATATCGTCGCACGCTGGGGTTACAGTCCGGCGATCGGTATGTGGGAGTTCTTCAACGAGATCGACAACATCCAGTTCCGCGATGCGAAGAACCCGATCCCGGCCGAAGAGATAGTCGCCTGGCATGCCCGCATGGCCAGGTACCTGAAAAGTATCGACCCTTACGGACACCCCGTCACCACGTCGATTTCCCACCGGGATCTCGAAGGGCTCAATTCGGTGCCTGGGATCGACGTCAACCAGAAGCATATCTATTGCAATACGGGCATTATTCCGGCCGAGATACTCCGCTATGAAAACCGTTTCGGCAAACCCTACGTTATCGGCGAGTTCGGCTATGAGTGGGACTGGTCGAAGAACTTCGATGATTTTGGCGCGGATATGGATCGCGATTTCCGCCGGGGACTTTGGTACGGCATTTTCTCGCCCACGCCTCTGACGCCGATGAGCTGGTGGTGGGAGTATTTCGAGAACCGCGGTATGATGGCCTATTTCAGGGGAGTGCGGCAAATATCCGACCGGATGCTCGCCGACGGCAAGGGCTCTTTCGAACAGATGACCGTAGCGTGCAACCCGGCAGAAGCAATGGGCATCCGGTGTGGCGACGTGGTCTATGTTTACCTTTATAACAATTCTGCCGAGCACATCAGGGAGGCGGGACTCACCGTCAATCTGGGTTGTAATGGCAGCTATGCGGTCGAAGCGTTCGATCCCGCGACGTGCATTAGCACGGCGCAGGGCAACCTTCCGACCCCAGGGCGTTTTGTACTCGAAAAAATCACGCTCGCGCCATATGCCGAGCGGATCTACATCTTTACTCCCGAATCCGTTAAATGACCGGTTTATGCGTCTTAAAACAATTGCCATGATGCTGACGCTGGGCATCGCTGCGGGCGGGGAGGCCCCGGCCCAGCAGGCTGCGCCCCTCAATCCTACCAATTTCGGGCTCGTGAGCCCGCAGCCGCAGTCCGAATTGCCGCACTCCGCGACACCGCCCCAACAGGCCGTGCGTAAACCGAAGCGACCTGCCCAAGCCCGTCTGGTGCCGTCCGGCGCGGATTCGTGGGTGCTCTCCGACGGCTGGGAACTGGCCCAAACGGATCGGTTGGTCGGAAGCGACGGTTCGCTTTTCGATTCCGCCTACGATACTTCGGCCTGGTACAATGCCGTCGTTCCCGGAACGGTGCTGACTTCGCTGGTCGAAGCGGGCGTTTACCCCGACCCCTATTACGGGCTCAACAACCTCTCCATCCCCGATAGCCTCTGCCGCACGGAGTGGTGGTACCGGATACGTTTCCCACAGCCGCGGGACGTCGCGGGACACCGTGTCTGGCTGCGTTTCGATGGAATCAACTACCGCGCCGACGTGTGGCTGAACGGCCGGAAGGCAGGTACGGTCGACGGGGCGTTTACCCGGGGCGTGTTCGATGTGACCGGGTTTTTCTCGGCCGAAAACGTCCTTGCCGGGAAGATCCGCCCGCCGCACAACCCGGGGATTCCCCACGAGCAGTCGAAAGCCGCGGGGCGGGGCCCCAACGGAGGACAGTTGTGCCTCGACGGGCCGACTTTCATCAGTTCCGAAGGCTGGGACTGGATTCCCGGCATCCGCGACCGTAATATCGGCATCTGGCAGGATGTGACGCTCGAATTTACAGGCGATGTGACGCTTGCCGACCCGCAGGTAATCACCGACCTGCCGTTGCCCGATACGTCGTATGCCGACCTGACGATCCGTGCAGAGGTTACGAACCACGCTGACGAACCATGCCGGGCGGTGCTGCGCGGCACTTTGGACGGCGGTATCGGTTTCTCGCTGCCGGTCGATCTCGCTGCCGGGGAGACCCGCACGGTGAACTGCACGCCGGCCGAGTGCCCGGCCCTGCGGATTGAGGAGCCCCGCCTGTGGTGGCCCAACGGCTACGGGCCGCAGGAACTCTATACGTTGCAGTTGGCGGTCGAGCAGGACGGAGTCCGTTCCGATGCGGAGCAGGTTCGTTTCGGCATCCGGGAACTTACCTATGAGTTGAGCGTGGATACGCCTTCCGGGGAGGAGTTGCGCATCGACTTCGCCCCGACGAACGACCTGTGCGGTGGTGAAATGCCTTTCGACAGCTTCCATCGCCGTTCGGCGGGTGACGGGGTCGTTGTCCCGGCCCTGAAGGCGGGGGTCGATGTTTCGCGCTTGCGCCGCATCGAAAAAGACGGTGCCGCGCCGTTTCTGGTACTTCGGTGCAACGGGGTGCGGATCTTCTGCCGCGGCGGTAACTGGGGCATGGACGACGGGATGAAACGGGTTTCGCGCGAACGGCTTGAACCCGCTTTCCGCCTCCACCGCGAGGAGGGTTTCAACATGGTGCGCAACTGGACGGGCGAATCGACCGAGGAGCTTTTCTATACGCTTTGCGACGAATACGGTTTGCTGGTGTGGAACGACTTTTGGCTCTCGACCGAGGGATATAACCAGAATGTCAACGATGAGGAGTTATTCATGGCCAATGCCCGTGAGACGGTGCGTCGTTTCCGCAACCATCCGTCGCTGGCCGTGTGGTGTCCGCGCAACGAAGGCTATGCTACCCCGACGCTCGAACCGCGGTTGGCCGCGCTGATAGCCCGGGAGGACGGCACACGCTTTTACAGTCCCAATTCCCGCTATATGAACCTGCGCACGAGCGGCCCGTGGCATTACCTGGCCGATGAGTCGGAATATTTCCTCCGCCATGCCTTCGGGTTCTCCACCGAGTTGGGAACTCCGTCGGTGCCGACCGCCGAGTCGATGCGCAAGTTCATTCCCGAGGCGGACAGGTGGCCTATCAGCGATACGTGGTACTACCATGACCTGCATTTCGGGCTGCCGGAGTACTGCGGGGCTGTCGATGCACTCTACGGGAAGGCCGAATCGCTCGATGATTTCTGCCGCAAGGTGCAGCTGATCAACTATGATAGCCACCGGGCCATGCTCGAAGCGTGGAACAGCCGTATGTGGAACTCCACTTCGGGCGTGCTGCTGTGGATGAGCCATCCTGCATGGCCCAGCCTCGAATGGCAGACCTATTCGTGGGATTTCGAGACCCACGGCTCCTTCTACGGCTGCCGCAAGGCCTGCGAATCGCTGCACGTGCAGATGAACCCTCATGACGGACAGGTGTTGGTTGTCAATACGATCCGCGACGCCCTTACGCACGGCCGGGTGATTGCGACATACTACACACCGGCCGGAAAACGCCTCGGCCGGCAGCGTGTTGTGCTGGAGGAAATTGCCGCCAATGCCGTGACGCCGGCCATGTCGGCCGCCCTACCCGAGAACCGGGACTGCTACATGGTGCGGCTCGAACTGTATGTCGGTGGCAGGCGGGTTAGCGTGAACGATTACCTGCGCAGTCCCGGCCGGGATTTCACGGCGTTGAACCGGTTGGCACAGGTTCGGCTCCGGGCGCGCCGCGTAGCGCGGCAGGACGACGGACGTGCCACGACGGTGCGATTTGAAGTGTCGAATCCCTCGGCCACAACCGCCCTTGCGGTGAAATTCAACGTCCGCGACGGGCGGACGGGCGAAGCGATCCTCCCGGCCTATATTTCCGAAGGGTATATCCATTTGCTTCCGGGTGAAAAACGGACGGTCGAAGCCGAATACGTTTCATGCGGCGGAGCCGTTCTTTCGGCCGAGGGTTATAATCTGGAACGGCATACATTGTTGGAACTCTGAATACCGCAAATGCGAAAGGAGCCGTGAAACTGATGTTTCACGGCTCCTTTTTTGTGCCTGCCTGTCGCTCCGAACCGAAGGTCGGGGATGCTTGCGGAGCAGCCGGCGTGCCGTAAGGCGGAGAAGTCCGGTCGTGCCCCCGGCTACATGAGAAAACTCCCTCGGGCACTGCAAAGCCCTGTTTTTATCGTGCGGAAGAGGTTTCGTTGTCCGGAATATGCGCGGCGATCTCCATGCACATGCGGCCGTTGTGATAGGGGCATTTCCAGAATCCGGCCTTGTCGTCCGTTCGGTTGACGCTGCCGTCGGGGAGAATGCTCCACCACCATTCGCCTCCCGTGCGGTCGATGAGGTGTGTCTTGATGTAATCCCATGTTTTCAGGGCGGGCTCCAGGGCCTCCTTGCGGCCGTGGAGCCGGTAGAGATAGAAAAGCCCGATGACGCACTCCGCCTGCACCCACCAATGACGTTCGAGATTCCGGGTGCCGTCGGGGTGCCGTTCGTAAATCATGCTCCAGTCACCCATATAGCCTTCGAGGGCCGCATTGGCGATGGCGTAGCAGCTGGTGCGGGTGCGCTCGTACAATGCTTCGTCGCCGAGCGTCGCTGCGGTTTCGAGCAGCAGCCACGAAGCCTCGATGTCGTGGCCGTAGGAGAAGCAACCGGCGCTTTTCAACTGCCATCGGTCGTCGAAAAATAGTCCCAAGTGGCCGTTTTGCGGCTGCACGATCCGCGAGAGGAAGATTTCCAGCAGGTTGCGGGTCTGCCTGCGCAGCCCCTCGTCGGGCCAGATGCGGAGCAGGTTGGTATAGGCCTCCAGGATGTGGAGGTGGGTATTCATCGTCTTTTTCTCGTTGGCGTCCTTGTCGCTCAGGCGCACGTCGTCGATCGGTGACCAGTCGCGGGCCGCCGCCTCTTCATAGCCGTTGTTAACGGCGTCGTAGGAGTGCTCTTCGATAGCCCGGAAGAGTCCGATTGCCTCCCGAAGCGCCCGCTCGTCGCCTGTCGCCCGGGCGTATTCGCTCAGTCCGTAGATGGCGAACCCGAGGGCGTAAAATTGTTTTTTCGTGTCTGCAGGGTTGCCCGCAGCGTCCACCGACCAGTAGACGCCGCCGTAGGTTTTGTCGAGGAATTTGTCGAGCAGGTAGTCCCGTGCGGCTGTGGCTGTTGCCAGGTATTGCTCGCAACCCGATGTCCGGTAGGCTGCCGAGAAAGTCCACAGGATGCGGCCGCAAAGGATTGCACTCCGCCCGGCGTTGGCTATCAGTTCGCCCGTTCCGGTCATGCGGCCGAAAAATCCTCCTCCCGGGTCAACCATTTGCCGCGCCCAGAACGGGAGGATATTATTGCGGAGCTCTTCGGTGAGCTCGCGCTTGAATTGTTGTTCGCAGTTCATGTTCATTTGTTTGCGGCCCTGCGCAGGGCCAGTTTTTCTCCGATTTCGCTTATGCGGGTTTCGTTGAGCGGATAGATTGCAACCAGCAGCACGGCCAGCGCGCACCCTGCCGCCGGCAGCCAGCTCATCAGCATCCGCAGTCCGAAGATTGCCTCGCCGTTCTGCACCGCGGCGCCCGAGGTGTCGTATCCGTAGGAAGCCAGCAGCCAGAGGATCAGTGCACTGCCGAATGCGCCGCCGAATTTCTGGGCCATCGATGACGACGAGAATATCAGCCCCGTCGAACCGTGGCCGTGCTTCAGCTCCGAATAGTCCGCCACGTCGGCATACATGCTCCAGAGTAACGGGAAGGTGATGCCGGCTGCGGCTGAAATCACGATTTGCAGTACGACCATCGCCCAGCATCCGGCAACGGTGGTCGGCATGAAAAAGAAGACGATGCTCAACAGGCCCGATACGGCCATGGCCCAGATGTAGGTCATCCGCTTACCGATACGCAGCGAGATGGGTACGGCCAGTACGACCCCGAGCATGTTGGCGATTTCGCCGATGGCGAGGAACGCTCCGCAGGAGAGTATCATACTGCCGCCCAACAGGTTGTCCTCCCCGATGAAATCCTTGAAGTAATAAGCTGCCGCCCCGCCGCGGATCGAGTTGAAGAGCAGCGCGGCCACCGCCACGCCCAGCAGTATCCACCACGGCCCGTTGCCGGCGAGCGATTTCATGTCGGACAGAATCGACTGTCCGCCCGCAGACGGGCTTTCGACCGGGGCGACGCGTTCGCGCGTCAGGCGGAAGCAGAGCAGGAAAAGCAGCGCGCAGATTGTCCCGACGACGATCATGGCCGCCTGCCATCCGTCGGCCTGCGCGGCGACGGCCCGCGCGGCGTCCATGTCCCCGGTGTCGGGGGTGAAGAGGTCGCACAGGGGTTCGAAAATCGCCAGTGCCAGGAAGCTGCCCCCGTAGGCGAAAAACATCCGGTAGGAGGAGAATACCGTCCGTTCGCGCGAATCGTCGGTCACCACGCCCAGCATCGCCCCATAGGGGACGTTGATGGCGGTGTAGACGGTCATCATCAGCAAGTAGGTGGCGTAGGCCCATATCAGTTTGGCCGAATAGCTCCACGTGGGTGTCGTAAAGGTGAGGATGCCGGCCACGGCGAAAGGAACGGCGACCCAGAGCAGGTAAGGTCGGTAACGTCCCCAGCGGGAGGTCGTACGGTCGGCGATCAGGCCCATGACGGGATCGGATACCGCGTCCCAGAGTTTGGTGACGAGCAACAGTACGGCGGCATGTTCCAGGCTCAACCCGAAAATGTTGGAGTAGAAAAACGGAAGATAATAGGAGAATATTTTCCAGAACATGCTCGACGACATGTCGCCCAGCCCGTACCCGATTTTTTCCGACCGTGCAGCTGCCATTTTAGCGTTTGAGGTTTTTGTCGATGAGTTTTTTGAGCGTTTCGACGCTGTGCCCGGTCGTAAATCCGTCGGCAGGCGTGTGCAGGCAGTAGTCGACCAGCTGCCCGACGGTCGAGGTCGCTACATGCATGCGGGTATCGCACGAGGCGTAATAGATGCAGACCCGTCCGTCGGGATCGGCGATCCAGCCGTTCGAGAAAAGCACGTTCGACACATCGCCCGTGCGTTCTTCGCCGAGGGGGCCGAGCAGCATGCCCGCGGGCTCGGCCAGGGGTATCCAGGGGCGTTCGAGCTCGGTCATGTAGAGGTAGAGCACATAGCGCAGCCCCGCGGCGCAGGTTCGTACGCCGTGTGCCAGGTGCAGCCATCCCCGGGGTGTTTTGATCGGATGGGGGCCTTCGCCGTTTTTCGTCTCTTTGATCGTATGGTAGTAACGCCGGTTGATGATCGACTCGCCCGTGACTTGGGCGTGCGTGATGTCGTCGATGAGCGCCCAGCCGATGCCGCCGCCGTTGCCCGTGTCGATAAACCCGTCCTGCGGCCGGGTGTAGAGGGCATATTTCCCGTCCACGAATTCCGGGTGTAGAACCACGTTGCGCTGCTGGCTGGAGCTTTTCAGGTCGGGGAGCCGCTCCCAGTCCACCAGATTTTTCGTGCGTGCGATGCCAGCCGCTGCAACGGCGGACGACAGGTCGCCCGGAGCCGCTGCCGGGTCTTTCCGTTCGACGCAGAAAATCCCGTAGATCCAGCCGTCCTCGTGTGCCGTCAGACGCATGTCGTAAATGTTGGTTGCCGGTTCCCCGTATTCGGGCATGGTGACGGGATAGTCCCGGAAACGGAAATTGTCGATGCCGTTAGGCGACTCCGCCACGGCGAAAAACGATTTGCGGTCGGCACCTTCCACGCGAACCACCAGGAGGTATTTGCCGCCGAATTTGATGGCTCCCGAGTTCATCACGGCATTTATCCCTATCCGTTCCATGCAGTAGGGATTGGTCGCAGGGTCGAGGTCGTAGCGCCAGAAAAGCGGCGTGTGCGCTGCCGTGAGTATCGGATGGCGGTATCGGGTGAAGATACCGTTGTAGGCATCGGTTGGCATATTTTTGCGTGTCAGGAGCTGCTCGTGCTGCAACTGCAACCGATGCATCGTTTCCTCAAAGTTGGTCATTGTCGAAAATTGAGTCTATATTGTTTGTTATTGAAAGGCGTTGGCTGCATCGGCCGCGAATAACGTCCGTGGCGAAGCATAGAACCGGTTGAAGTCGGCCTGCGAGACCTGTCCGGGATAGGGTGCGTAAAAATGCCCGGGTTTTAGCGTCTGTAAGGCATTCCTCCATACCAGTACGTATGCGGGACGCTGCTCCCCGATGCCCTGCATCAGTACCCCCGTCCACCAGTCGGCACGCGGAATACCCTCCATGCCGGTTTCCGATACGGCATAGGGTTTCCGGTGGTCTCGGGCGATCTGATCCATGATCCCGAGCGATGCCCCGAGCCGCGTGACGAATGCCCCGGCATCGCTGCTGTGGTAGGCATCCAGCCCCAGTATGTCGACCCATGCATCCCCCGGATAACGCTCGAGGTATTCCAGTCCTGTGACGCACGGGTTGGGCGAATAGACGGTGAGCATACGTACGCCCCTGTCGCGCATGCGTTCGACGGTCATTTTCCAAAGTGCTTCGTATTCGGCGGTCGAACAGAGCCGTTGTCCCCACCAGAACCAGCTCCCGGTGTGCTCGTGCCAGGGACGAAACAACACCGGAACGGTCGTGCCGTCGTTCGTGGACAGGGAGTTGAGAAAATCGGCCGCAAGATCCACCCATCCGAGGAATTTCGCATGGTTTCTGCCGCCCGGCAGTACCGAACGTACGGTGCCGGGGTCGCTCACATCCCATGCGTCGCCGCCTGTTAACGGGTTGCGGGGATGCCAGCTGACGGTCGTCAGCCCGCCGCGTTCGTATTGCCGGACAATTTCGCGGCGCATCGTGTCGAAGGGTACGCCGTCGAGATTATGCCCCGTCCCGAGCTCGATTTCCCCGAGGTCGCAGCCCAGCACGGCCGGATAATCCCCACAGCATGCCTTCACGTCGCAACAGCCGGGCCGGTAGGCCCAGTCGCAGCCGTAAAAGGGGAAGTCCTGCTGCCCGAACAACAGCCGGTTCCGGGCGGATGTTTCCCGCAGGAGCCGGAGCAGGGCCGCCGGGGTTCCGTTGCCGGGTGTCGCCGTAAGCGCTTGTGCATGGAGGCCCAGCGTGCGATTTGCCGCCGTGATCTCCCGCAAGGTAGTATGGTCGTTGTCGAAGACCGAATTAAGCCCCTGCTCTTCCTGTGCCGGGTCGCCGCAGTAATCGTCGCCGGCTTGCCAGCTGAGGTGTACGGGGCGTGCCGCGCCGCCCCAGCCCCAGAAATTGCATCCTGCCACGATGTCGCCGGCCGCTGCACTGCGTATGACCTGCTCGAAGATATGGCGGTAGTAGGCGTCGCGGGCCGTCGTAGGCGAGCCGGGCTCGAAGGCGAAGCTGTCGCGCGGGTAGCCGAACTCCTCGATGACGAGCGGTTTGCCCAGCTCCCGTGCGATTTCCGCATGGCGGCGGATGTATTCGGTCGTTTTTTCGCAGGCCGCCGTGAGGTCTCCCCCGACATTTTCCTGGCTGATCCACCGCCAGTTGTAGGGCCAGATGTGTATGTTGGCGTAGTCGATCTCCGGCAGGGCGTGGATGCGCCGCCATAGCCCGATGTCCCCTTCGCATCCCATTTCCCCTTCGCTGCCGGTCGAAACCATGTGGTTGGGGTCGAGTTGCTTGATGAGTTTCGCCGTGCGGGCGACCCAGGCGAAGAAGCGTTCCTTGTTGTCATCCGAGAAGGCCCGCGGCTCGTTGGCGATCTGCCAGGAGAAGATGGCCGGGTCTTCCCGGTAGGGGCGTCCCGTATAACGGTTCGTACGGGTGACGATGTGGCGTATGTGTTTTTCCAACAGTATTTTACAACTGTCGGTGGCCTCTGCTTCGTGGAACTGCCGCACGTAAGCCATGAAGGTGTCCCATCCGGCCAGTCCCGGAACGGGATAGGTGCCCCGGCCGCTCCATTCGAGGTACTGGCTGTATCCGCCGCTCCATTCCCAGGCATTGGTGAGGTAGAGCACTGCCTGCATGTCCCGCTTTCCCAGTTCGGACATCAGGAAATCCAGCCCGTCGAGTGCGCGGTCGTCGTAAACTCCGGGTGCGGTTTGCAGGATCGGTTCGACTTTCGATATGACTCCCGTGTTGCCTTCCGACCCGACCAGGACACGCAGGTTGCCGATACCCGATGCCTTCAGCCTGTCGAGTTCGCGGCACAGGCGGTCACGGTCGCGCCCCGGCCCTTCGGTGGCCAGCAGAGCCCCGTACCAAAAGTTGGCTCCGACGAAATAGCCTGAATTGGCGCTTCCGCCGACGAAACGTCCGTTTTCCACACGGATGAACTGGGGCTGGGGCTTGTCCTGACATCCGGACAAGCTTAGCGTAAGGGCTCCGAGCAGCGGCGTAAGCAGGTGTTTCATGGATTCGGGTTTAGTCGGTTTTCAGTTATGCAAATATACGAACGGAGGCGACTGTGAAAAGAGTAGTATTTTAACAGATATTTATACTTTTTTGTTTTTTATGTAACTTCCGGGGTTGCTTCCCGGTAGTGCTTGTGCCGATTGTCGGCAAACGATCTGTTTCGGTTAAAAAAGTATTACATGCGAAAGCTTTGGGCGGCTTATCTTTATCTTCGTAACCGAAAATATCCGGACGATGGAAAAAAGAATTGTGCGATATGCTTTATTTGCAGTTGTTTGTGCGGCTGGAACCGCATGGGCCTGTGCGCGGGGCAACGCTTCCCCGCCGGAGGGGACGTCGCCTGCTCGGGGCGTGCTGACATTGAGCGGCAGGGTGATCGACGACGCCTATATCGGCAACGGCGTCCAGTGGGATCCTTACGAGGTGCATGACGTCGACGGCCGGTTTTCTGCGGCCGACCGAAAACGCCTTACCGACAGGCTGTCTCTTATACACATCTGACGCTGCC
>OJRT01001111.1_pt1 | contig 11208 bp, 6 predicted proteins | sample 1599281 | NCBI WGS metagenome assembly OJRT01 (sample SAMN03922458, study PRJEB24848) | human gut metagenome | isolation source: stool sample | host: Homo sapiens | place: Germany | collected 2009-11 | reverse complement strand
GACCTGCCCCACGGCACCTCGCTGGCACTGCAGGGAGCAGCCGTTGATCTCGCCGCCGACCCGCAGTGGCTGGCCGAGGGTCTGACCGATTTCGGCTTCGACCGCCCGATGTACGTCTTCGCGCGGGAGGGGTTTGCCCCCTTCCGGGAGGAATACAAGGCCGCCTGTGTCAACATCGGCCGCCGCGTAACCTTTGACCTGCCGGGCGGCGGGCAGGGCGCGGGCGAAGCCATCGACGTGGACGAAGAGGGCCGCCTCGTCGTCCGCACGGACAGCGGCGAGGAGCACGTCTTCACCGGCGAAGTCTCCGTCCACGGCATTTACGGGGCGGTGTAAGCGGCATCACCCTCTCCGTCATCGCTGCGCGATGCCACCTCTCCCGAAGGGCGAGGTTTATTCGGAATCCTTTATCAAGAAAAACAAGAACCCCCTCCGGCGCTTGCGGTACACCGGAGGGGGTTCCTGCTTTTTGGGGTATTGCTTTGGTGTGAGGAGGAATCATGTGCAAGGGAGACGGTTGCGGCCCCGCTCCCTTGTGCTCTATAGTATACCCGATTTCGGAACAAAAGTCATTACATTCTTGTAAATTCTTGTGAAACTTTTATGACAGCATCGTGATTTTTCGCGTCCGTGACATAGTGCTGCGCATTTTCGACGTTGTGTGCAGCCTGTTCGGCGGAGATGGTCTTGATGACCCGCGCCGGGACGCCGACGGCCACGGAACCGTCCGGGATGACCATCCCTTCCGGCACCAGCGCCCCGGCCCCGATGATGCAGTTTTTCCCGATGACGCAGTGGTTCAGCAGGGTGGCGTGCATCCCGATGAGGCTGCCGTCCCCCACGGTGCAGCCGTGGACAAGGGCGCTGTGGCCCACCGTGACATTTTTGCCCAGCAACACGGCCCCGCCGGGGTCGCAGTGGAGCACCGCGTTATCCTGCACGTTGGTATTCTCGCCAAGGGTCAGGGTGCCGTCGTCCCCGCGCAGCACCGCCCCGTACCAAACGCTCGAACCGGCTTCCAGAATCACATCGCCCAGCACCGTGGCATTGGGGGCCACAAAGGCCGCGCCGCGGTCTTGGGGCGTTTTTCCACCAAAGGAAACGATCATTGTTGAAAAACCACCTTTCTCTTTTGCTTCTTTTATGGTATTCTTTTAATAGTTCTTTTTCAACCCCCATCGTGGAAGCCGGGAACTTCCGAAGGAGCTTTTGACCATGTACATCCATTCCTTTGCGCGCCGGGTGCTGGCGCTGGTGCTGACCGCCGCCATCGCGGCGGCGGCTGCGCTGCCCGGCTTTGCCGTTTACGCCATGCCCATCCAGACCGCTTACCCGCAGGAGTCGATCTATCTCTTCGACGCCGACACCGGAGAAGTCCTTGTGGAGCAGAACCCCGACCTGCCCCGCTGCGTTGCCAGCCTGACCAAGATGATGACAGCCCTGCTGGTGATCGAGCGCGGAAATGACCTGAACGCGGAGATCACCATCCCGGACAGCCTGACGCCGGAGTTTGCAGCCATCAAGGCAGACCGGGGCCACACCATCGGCCTACAGGCCGGGGAGACCGTCCGCCGCATCGACATGCTCTACGCGATGCTGCTGCCCAGCGCCAACGATGCGGCCAGCGTCCTCGCCAGCGACGATGCCGGAGGCGACCTTGCGGCCTTTGCAGCCCGAATGAATGCCCGCGCGGCTCAGCTGGGCTGCACCTCCACCCAGTTCACCTGCGCCCACGGCCTCTACGACACCGGCAACTACTCCACGGCCCGCGATATGGCCAAGATCGCGCTGGCATGCTACGCGAACCCTGCTTATCGGCGGATCGCCGACGCCACGGCTTACGAGCTGCCCGCCACCAATGTGCATCCCGCCCGGACCGTGACCACCACCAACAAGCTTCTGCAGCCCACCAGCGCCTATTACCGCAGCTACGCCCACGGGATGAAGACCGGTTTCACCACCCAAGCGGGGCGGTGCTTCGTCACCTTTGCCCAGCAGAACGGCCACACCTACGGCCTTGTGATCTTGGGTTCCAACAGCCAGAACATCTTCCGCGAGGCCGCCGAGCTGTTCGACTGGGCCTTCACTCGCCCGGAACTCCATCCGGCACCGGCGGAAACTGCCCCGGCACCCGAAAAGTACACGTTGTTCTCGTTCTGGCAGAAACTGCTGGGATGATCTGAATCTTTTGGGAGGATATGCTCATGCAAAAAAACACCTTCTTCCGCCGGGCCGCTGCCCTGCTGCTGACGGCTGTGCTGGCCGTCTCGGCTGCACTGCCGGGTCTGGCCGTGTACGAGATGCCCATCCAGACCGCCAATGAGGGCGAATCGGTCTACCTGTTCAACGCGGACATCGACAAGCCCATCTTGGAACAAAACATCGACCAGCAGCGCTACATCGCCAGCCTGACCAAGATGATGACGGCCCTGCTCTTCCTCGAAAGCGGCAAGGATCTGAATGCGGAGATCACCATCCCCACCAGCCTGACGCAGGAGTTCAAGGACATCCAGAACGCCAATGGCAGCACCATGAACCTCCGCATCGGCGAGACGGTGCGCCGCATCGACCTGCTGTACGGGCTTCTGGTCGCCAGCGCCAACGACGCCGCCAGCGTCATCGCCAGCGACGTGGCGGATGGCAGTCTGCCCAACTTTGTGGCCATGATGAACCAGAAGGCGCAGGAGCTGGGCTGCACCTCCACCAGCTTTACCTGCGTGCACGGCCTGTATGACTACGGCAACGTCTCCTCGGCCCATGACCTCGCCCTCATCGCGTCGGCCTGTGCCGCCAACGAGACCTACATGAAGGCCGCCAACACCCTGAGCTACACCCTCCCGGCCACCAACCTGCACCAGAACGAGCGGACCATCACCTCCACCAACCTGATGCTGAACCCGGAGTACCCCTACTACCGCGACTACATCCGCGGCATGAAGACCGGCTTCACCACGCTGGCGGGCCGCTGCTACGTCACCTTTGCCCAGAAAGACGGCCACACCTACGGGCTGGTCATCCTCGGCTCCGACCTCGACAACATCTACAAGGAAGCTTCCGAGCTGCTGGACTGGGCTTTCGCCAGCTTTGCAGACCGTCAGCTCGTGGACACCGAAACGCCGCTGACCACGGTCCCGCTGACCAAGTGCCGCAGCGAGGAAGCCGTGGAGCTCTATGCCGCCGAACCCCTCAGCGGCTACGGCCACGCCGACGACAAGGTGACCTGCAGCTTCGAGCTGCCGGAGAGCGTCTCCGCCACCGTCAAGAGCGGCGCCGTCCTCGGCGAGGCCACCGTCTATCTGGACGGCTACGAGGTGGGCAAGGTCAGCCTCGTGACCCATCAGGAATACGTCTCCGACTTTCGCACCGACCTCAAAAGCACCCTGCTCCTCATGGCGGCTCTGGTGCTCCTTCTTGCGATCCTCAGCTTCGTCACCATGGTCGCCAGCGGCGGTTCGCTGAACCTGAACCGCAAGCACCGCACCCGGAGAAGATAAGATATTTTCAGCATGATAACGAGAAAAGCAGCCGCAAACGCGGCTGCTTTTCTCGTTCAGAAGCTTCTGAATTTTGCGGCCAGCACAGACAGAACGATCTTCGGGTTGACCTGTGCGCTGATGCGCTGCATGGCGGCATCGGCGGCTCCCAGCGCCTTGCGGGCGGCATCGCCCTGCACCGGGGAGCGGGGGCTGCCGCGCAGCCCGGCAGCGGCGACGGCCCGGAAATCGGCCAGCAGGGCGGCCGCACCGGCTTTATCCTTTTCGTAACCGGCCAGCAGGACGGCGGCGGCGTAGCTGTCCTTCGCGGCGGCGGCCTTGGCCAGCGTCAGAGCCTGTTCCACCTGCTCGCGGCGGGCATCGTCCCGCGCGGCGGCCAGCACTGTGCCGATGTGGCCATCGAAAAGCTCACTGTACAGGGCCGCCGCCTTGGCGTCCACCCCCTGCTTCGTGCAGTAGCGGGCGCAGTCGGCAGGGGAGACGGGGGCCATGGCAAAGCTGATGCAGCGGCTCCGGATGGTGGGCAACACGCCCGCCAGCGAATCCGCCGTCAGCAGAAAGAGCACACCCTCCGGCGGCTCCTCCATGACCTTCAGCAGGGCGTTGGCCGATTCCTCGTTCATCTGCTCCACATGGTAGAGCAGGACGGCGCGGCCCTCCGCCGAAAGGCTGGTGTTGAAGATCTCCGACCGCATGGCCGTGACCTGACCGACAAGATATTTTCCGCCGGAGCCCATGCCGGTGACCGAAATGGCCTCCCGCACGACACCCGTTTCGATCTGGCCGCTGTCGCGCTTGCCGGCCTTTGCCACGGCACGGCAGCATTCGCCCCGTACAAGCGCCTCAGCGGGCGCTCCGCCTTGGGGGTAAAGATAATCGGCCGCAACGCAGCGGGCCGCGAAACCGGCTCCCAGCCCCTCCTCGCCCACCAAAAGGACGCTGTGGGTCAAGCGGCGGCTGTCCAGCATGAGGCGAACGCTGGATTTCAGCTCCGCGTTGCCTTCCAATCGATCCAGCATCATCGGCGGTTCTTCCTCTTCCACTGTTCACGGCGGACCCACGCGCGGACACTGCGCCACGCCTGCGGGCCAAAGAAGACAAGGAAGTTCACCATGCAGAGCAGATAGTTCAGCTTGCCCGCAGCCCCGGCACCGAGGAAGCTGAGCAGCCACAGCGCCCCCGCGAACAGGCCGAAGTACTTCACCCGGATGGGGATGACGAAGAAGAGCAGCACCTGAACCTCCGGGTAAAGCATGGCAAAGGCCAGCAGCAGCGACAGGGACAGGCAGTAGGTATCGGCGTAGCCCGTCAGCAGACAGGCCGCCACCGCGCCCACCATGCCCAGCAGGATATAAAGGTTGAAGCGAAAATCGCCCCACTCGTTTTCCAGTGCGCTGCCGATGAACCACGTGAAGTAGATGCCCAGCACCACGCTCAGCGGTCCGCCGCCCGAAAACGGAACAAACACAAAGGTGATGACCCGCCAGAGCTGACCCACCAGCAGGGCGGTGCGGTTCAGGCTCAGGTAGAGTGAGATATACTGATTGACGAACAGCTCCACGGCGTAGACCAAGATCTGCGCGCCGACCAAGATCGAGATGAGGTTCGGGATGCAGATGCGGCCATACTTCCGCTCCAGTTTGGTAAGCCAGTTCATAGGCAGACGCCTCCATGATCGTAGAATTTGCCCCGGTCAGACGGGGCTGTGTGTATTTTTTATTGTACCATGTTTGGCCGGGCCATTCAAGGAACTCCCTGTGAACAAAGGGCTTAGCTGTCGCCGTGGGGGAGTGCCAAAACGGCCGGTTGTATCCATTTTTGGTGCTGCCGGATGGACTTATCCACTTTTTCCACGGTGTTTTCCACTGAATTTGTGAAAAAGAGGGGCAGTTTCCCACGGTGTTTTCCACTTTTTCCACCGAGTTTTCCACAGGCGCGGAGACTGATTTTTATACGTGATGTATTTCCCTGCATTTTCCATGGAGGGTTTTGGGGAGAAATGCAGGAGAATTTTCTTTTTTCCAAAAGAAAGTCGAGGCCTTTTCTTTTCTTTTTTCACCGGCTTTCCGCTGGGCTATTCCGCATTCTCCCCGTTGGAATCTGAGCCCCTGAGTTTTCCACATCCTGCAATGTATAAAACTGCGGTGTTGAAAACTGTAAAAAAGAGAACGGGTGTAACCGCGGCAAAACCGCAGAGACATCCGTTCTCCGAACGTTTTACATCATATTCCGGAACACGAGCTGCGCGATCTGGAAGTAGAGGATCAAGCTGCACGCATCGACGATGGTGGTGATGAAGGGCGTCGCCATAATGGCCGGGTCGGCTCCCAGCTTCTTGGCGGCCAGCGGCAGCATACCGCCCACCAGCTTTGCCAGAATGACGCTGAAGAACAGCGACACGCTGACCACGACAGCATAGCCCAGCACGTTCTCGTACTGGCCTGCAAAGACGAAGGTGTACATCAGGTAGATGCGCAGACCGTTCACAAGGCCCAGCACTGCGCCCACGATGGCGGAAACGCGGAGCTCCTTGCCGAGGACTTTCAGGAAATCGGAAGGCTCCACCTCGCCCAGCGCAAGGCCGCGAACCATCAGGGTGCTGATCTGGTTGCCGCAGTTGCCGGCGGTATCCATCAGCATGGGCATGAAGGAGACCAGCAGGGGAAGGCTGACGAACGCTTCCTCGTAGTGGGTGGTGACCATGCCGGTGAAGGTCGCCGACAGCATCAAGATCAGCAGCCAAGGGATGCGCTGCTTGGCGTGGGTCCAGACGCTCGTACCAAAATAGGTCGTTGCATCGTCATCCGGCAGAATAGCAGCCATCTTCTGCATATCCTCGGTGGACTCGTCGGTCAGGACGTCGATGGCATCGTCGATGGTGATGATACCCACGAACATGCCCTCGTTGTCCAGAACAGGCATGGCGGTGAAGTCGTAGCGCTGCATCTCACGGGCCACATATTCCTGATCGTCCGTGACCTTCACGGTAACCACATTATCGTCCATGATGTCCTCAATGGGAGTCTGTGGGTCGGCCAGCAGCAGACTGCGGGCCGACACAACGCCCAGCAGACGGTTCCGCTCCACCACGTAGTTGGTGTAGACCGTCTCGGCATTCTCGCCCTGTCGGCGGATGGCGGCCAGCGCCTCGCTGACGTTCATATCCTTCCGCAGACGGACGTATTCGGGGGTCATCAGGCTGCCGGCCGAGCTTTCGGGGTAGTTCAGCAGTTTGTTCAGGCTCTCACGGGTCTGCTTGGAGGATTTCTCCAGCACCCGCTTGACCACACCGGCGGGCATATCTTCCAAAAGGTCGGCTGCGTCGTCCAAGCTCATCTCTTCGATGGCGCTGACCAGCTCGATATCCGAAAACGCATTGACCAGATCGTCGCGGGCCTCATCGGACATGTAGGCAAAAGCTTCCGTTGCGACGTCCTTTTTCAGCAGACGGAAAACCACAAGGCGGTTATTCTCGTCCAGCTCTTCCAACAGCTCCGCCAAGTCGGCGGGCTGCTCTTCCTCGGTGACCTCACGCAGCTTCACGTACTGCTTTTTCACCAGCATCTTGAGCAGACGGCTCTTGGTCAGCATTTCGGGGTTGGCCTTGACCTCTTCGTCCTTGGCCTCTTCCTTTTCAGCGTCGCGCACGTCCTGCTTGAGGTCCTCGGTAGCTTCTTCGTTCAGGTCTTCGGCCAGCTTCTGCCGCACCTCCGCGGGGATATCAGTGGGCAGTTCGGGCACGGGGAGCGAGGCTTCCGGTGCCGCAGTCTTCTTTTCTTCCAGTTCCATTTTGTGTTCCTCCTTACCGTTTCCGGCGGATCGGACAGCTCACAAAACAAAAAGCGCCGCCCAGCGCAGGATCGGGCCATTCCGCCCTTACCGCGCACAAAGCCGCGCCCTTTCTCCCCGCTGAGAAGTACCAAACGGCACCTCTTACCGGGCAAAAAAGGCGAACGCAGCTGCTTTTTGCTGTTGCTGTTTTGCAGTTGATCCGTGTCTTCGACTATGATCCGGGTCCATTGTCCTGCGTTCACCTCCTAAAATTCTTTTCCACTTTTTATTATAGCGTTCACGAAAAGGCCGGTCAACCCTAAATCCGCCAAAAGACGAGGGAAATTTCCGTCAAAAACGCAGAAAGCCCCTTCCAGCACTTGCGGAACGCTGGAATGGGCTTTCTGTTCGGATATTGCCTTGGTGTGAGGAGGAATCATGTACAAGGAATCGGTTGCGGCCCCGGTTCCTTATGTCCGTAGTATAGCACAGAATGGGTTGCTTTTCATGAAAAACCTATGAAGAAAGTGTAAAATAGGGCAGGCACAAAAATACGCCCCGGTCACCGTTGCCGGTGAGCGGGGCGCTAAAAACGGGATTCGTTTTTGACTGCGGCAAGATCCCTGCAAAGCAGGTCTTATGCCGTAGGCGGAGCAAGGTATCTGCAAGCAGACCTTATGCTCCTGACACACGCGGGGTGTGCTTTCAAGGACCCTCGCGGGCGCTTTGGTATTTCAAACACCCGGCTCCCTGCGGATCAATGCCGCAGGAGAGCGTGGGAATGAAATCAGAGTTTCGCTTGCAAAAGCGGAAGCGTTGTACGTTCTTCTGCTTGGAATTTCAGCTCTCACCTGCCACAGTTTCGCACTGCTGCGTTGCGCAGTAACCGCCAGTGCGGAGCAGCCGCCTTTCGGGCTAGGGTGCCGCTGCGGCCCGTTCAAACCAAAATTTCCAAAGAAAGATTACTTGTACAGCTCGACCAGACGGGTCAGATGCTCGTAACGGTCGTTTGCAACCTGCTCGTTGCGTGCGAACAGCTGCTTTGCACGATCCGGGAAGGCACGAGTCAGGCGGCTGTAACGGGTCTCGTTTGCCAGCAGTGCCTGATACTTCTCAGCGTCGACAGCCTTGGAGGTCAGAGTGAACGGGTTCTTGCCCTGAGCCTTGTTGGCCGGGTTGAAGGTGAACAGGTTCCAGTAACCAGCCTCGACAGCCTTCTTCATCTCGTTCTGGCAGTTGGTCATGCCGCCCTTGACACCGTGCAGCTCGCAGGGAGCATAGCCGATGATCAGAGACGGGCCGGGATAAGCCTCAGCCTCAGCAATTGCCTTGACAGCCTGATTCATGTTAGCACCCAGAGCGATCTGAGCAACATAGATGTAGCCGTAAGTCATTGCGATCTCAGACAGGCTCTTCTTGCTGATTTCCTTACCAGCAGCAGCGAACTGGCAGACTTCACCAATGTTGGAAGCCTTGGATGCCTGTCCACCGGTGTTGGAGTACATCTCAGTATCGAAGACCATGACGTTGACATCCTCGCCGGAAGCCAGGACGTGGTCCAGACCGCCGAAGCCGATGTCGTATGCCCAGCCGTCACCACCGAAGATCCAGACGGACTTCTTGGCGATGAACTCCTTGCTCTTCAGGATCTCAGCGGACTCGGTGCAGCCAGCGGCAGCAGCCTTCTCCAGCTCAGCGATCAGAGCCTTAGCGGGTTCGTCGTTGGCCTTGGTGTTGTTCTTGGTCTCCATGAACTTGTCGAACGCAGCCTTCAGCTCAGCGGAAGCCTTGTCAGAACCAGCGACCTCAGCGATGCGCTTGATCAGGTTCTCACGGACGGTCTTCTGGCCGAGGTACAGGCCCAGACCATGCTCAGCGTTATCCTCGAACAGGGAGTTGCACCATGCAGGACCATGGCCGCTGTCCTTGTTGACGGTGTACGGAGAGATGGAAGCGGTGCCGCCCCAGATGGAGGAGCAGCCGGTAGCGTTGGAGATGTACATCTTCTCGCCGAACAGCTGAGTGATCAGGCGAGCATAAGAAGTCTCGGCACAGCCTGCGCAGGAGCCAGAGAACTCCAGCAGCGGCTGGTTGAACTGAGAACCGATGACGGTATCATCAGCAAACTTGGAAGGCTTCTTGGAGATGTTGGCGACGCAGTAGTCGAAGACTGCCTGCTGATCTGCCTGAGACTCCTGCGGGACCATGGTGATTGCCTTGGTGGGGCAGACGGTGACGCACTCGCCGCAGCCCATGCAGTCCAGAGGAGACACAGCCATGACAAACTTGTACTCGTTTGCCGGGCGGTTGTCGCGGCTCTTGGTCTGTGCGGGAGCAGCAGCCAGCTCGTCAGCAGTCAGCTGGAAGGGACGGATGGTTGCATGAGAGCACACGAATGCGCACTGGTTGCAGCCAACGCACTTGGAAGCATCCCACTCAGGGACATTGACGGCAGTGCCGCGCTTCTCATATGCAGAAGCACCCTGCTCCCACTCGCCGTTTGCATTTGCAACGAAAGCGGAGACGGGGAGGCTGTCGCCGTCCATACGAGCGATGGGCTCCATGACGTCGCGGATCTGCTTGACCAGTTCCGGACGGCCAGAGAGAGCCTTCGGGGCAGGATCGGCTTCGGGGTTGGACCAAGAAGCGGGGACATCGACCTTGTGGATCGCGTCAACACCGGCATCGATGGCCTTCCAGTTCATCTCAACGACGTCCTGACCCTTCTTGCCGTAGCTCTTCTGAGCTGCCTGCTTCATGAAGTTGACGGCGTCCTCGATGGGCATAACGTCAGCCAGCTTGAAGAAAGCGGACTGCAGGATGGTATTGGTACGCTTGCCCATACCGATCTCGATTGCCTTATCGATTGCGTTGATGGTGTACAGCTGGATGTTGTTGTCAGCGATGTACTTCTTTGCCTCAGCGTTCAGGTGCTGATCCAGCTCCTCATCGGACCACTGGCAGTTGATCATGAACACGCCGCCGGGCTTGACATCCTGGACCATCTTCATGCCCATGTGGATGTAAGCGGGGTTGTGGCAGGCCACGAAGTCAGCCTGGTTGATGTAGTAGGGGCTGCGGATGGGCTTGTCGCCGAAACGCAGGTGGCTGATGGTCACGCCGCCGGTCTTCTTGGAGTCATACTGGAAGTATGCCTGAACATACTTATCAGTGTGGTCGCCGATGATCTTGACGGAGTTCTTGTTAGCACCGACGGTACCGTCGCCGCCCAGACCCCAGAACTTGCACTCCTTGGTGCCAGCAGCTGCGGTGATGGGAGCGGGCTTGACTTCAGGCAGGGACAGACCGGTGACATCATCGGTGATGCCCAGAGTGAAGCGCTCCTTCGGCTGATCCTTCTCCAGCTCCTTGAACAGAGCGAAGATGGAGGACGGGGGAGTATCCTTGCTGCCCAGACCGTAACGGCCGCCGGTCAGGATGACATCGTTCATGCCAGCCTCACGCAGGGTAGCTGCAACGTCCAGATACAGGGGCTCGCCCAGAGAGCCGGGCTCCTTGGTACGGTCCAGAACTGCGACCTTCTTGGCAGTCTTGGGCAGGACCTTCAGCAGAGCGGAGGACACCCAAGGACGATACAGGCGGACCTTGACGATACCGACCTTCTCACCCTTAGCGTTCAGGTAATCGATGACCTCGTCTGCAACGTCACAGACAGAGCCCATAGCGATCATGACGCGGTCTGCGTCGGGAGCGCCGTAGTAGTTGAACAGGTCGTAGTTGGTGCCCAGCTTCTCGTTGATCTTGGCCATGTACTTCTCGACGACTGCGGGCAGTGCGTCGTAGACAGAGTTGCAGGCCTCACGATGCTGGAAGAACACGTCGCCGTTCTCGTGGGAGCCGCGCATCTTGGGGTGCTCAGGGTTCAGCGCCTTCTTGCGGAACTCCTCAACAGCCTCCATGTTGCACATTTCCTTCAGATCAG
>OJRT01001102.1_pt1 | contig 11273 bp, 8 predicted proteins | sample 1599281 | NCBI WGS metagenome assembly OJRT01 (sample SAMN03922458, study PRJEB24848) | human gut metagenome | isolation source: stool sample | host: Homo sapiens | place: Germany | collected 2009-11 | reverse complement strand
AAATGTTTTCAAGTTTCGTTTCTATTTATTAATTCCACTCCGTCATATATTTGCGATACCATTTTGGCAGAAGATGATTCTGACACTGCTCATTGTGACGCTCTCGAATTTCCATGGTGGCAAAATACTGTTTCCATAGCACAGCAAAATAATCCATATGCCCCTGCGGAATCTGAAGCTGCTCTCCACTCACCAGAACACAGCGGTGTCCGGCTTCATGGACGGCAGCAAGGTTTCGGTTTTCATCGTAGAGAATAAAATTTTCATCCGGAAAACGATCCGAAAAATGATCCATCATCAATGGAACTATATTGCATTTTGGTGCAAGCTGCGCCACAAGAATACTTCCCAGATCCTGAAATCTCACAAATCCCAGCAGCTTATCCAGCTCATTGTCTACCTTGCGGGACAACTCCATCACCCGAAGTGCAAACGGATCGGCAAGCTGATCGGAAATACCACGTCCCTGTGCAAATGCACGCACCAGATATCCAAGAACTGCTGTCCCCCGGTCCCCTTCAAAATGGCATAATGCATGAAGCAATGTATCATACACCGGATACCCCAGTCTCGACTGTATACTGCAAACCGTCTTCTGCACTTTCTGCGCATCTGTCTGTACTTCGATCTCCCTGGCAAACAAAGTCATTTCTCCTTCACCGGCCGCAATGGAAATACTGTCTGTATAAGGAGCTTTCATTTTATTTTTGCACACAAACGCATCGAAAAGTGCTGTAAAAATTCCTTCCAGAGAATCCTCACATCGAAGCACGATCTGTTCACTCATACTACAATTTTCCCCCTGTCATCAAACAGTGATAACTGCTCATAGGTCTGCACCGTTCCATCCGAAAGCAGCATCTGCATCGGACGTTCCTGATACATCAGATTCCGTGTAATATATCCTTCCTCCATACGGGTATGATACATCATCTTTCCTTTACAGGTGATAAAATACACTGCACGTTTCAGAACAACACCGATCTTCTTTAAATCTGAAAAATCCAGCTTTGCGTACCGCCGGGCCGCCATAATCCGGCGGGCACTTTTTGTTCCGATCCCCGGCACACGAAGCAGCGTATAATAATCCGCACGATTAATTTCCACCGGAAACAGTTCCAGATGGTGCACTGCCCAATTACACTTCGGATCAATCTGTTCGTTAAAATTCGGATTTTTCTCTGACAGCAATTCATCTGCGCGGAATCCATAAAACCGCAACAGAAAATCTGCCTGATAGAGCCTGTGCTCACGTAACAATGGTGGTCCGGGCAAATCTGGCAGGGAACTGTCATGATTCACATTGATAAATGCAGAATAGAATATCCGCTTCATCTCAAACTTCTGATACAAAGCTTCTGAAACCGAAATGATCTGATAATCACTTTCATCCGATGCCCCGATCACCATCTGTGTACTCTGTCCTGCCGGCACAAAATAATGATCCGGCCGCATCAATCCCCGCGTTGTCTGCGGAAGCTTCTTTTGCACGTTTCTCACTCTGCTGGAATTCTCCCCACCGGTAATTTCTTCTCCCCAGCTTTGTACTGCACTCTGTCGCGCTTTATGCTCCCGGATGGCAGCAATTCCGTCGTGGTAGTCCTGCAGACGGGCATAACTTTCCTTCATCTCTGCCATCTGGTTATAATAGGTTTTCTCATCCAGATACATCCGGCTTTTCATACTCGATACCCCGTGAAACTCGCGGCTTTGCCGAATTCCATTCTGTAACTGGCGCATCGGGGAAAGGATGTTTTTACGCACTTTGTTAGGCGCAATCTGCCGCAGCGCATCGGCCGTGGGAAGTTCTAAATTTACACTCATACGGTCTGCAAGATACCCCGTTAATTCCAGCAGATCCGCTGATGCTCCCGGAATTCCTTTTACATGTATATATCCGTTAAAATGATATTTTGTGCGCAATAAATAAAGGGTCTCATATAAAAGTCCCATGGTATAATCCGGAGAATGTAAAATTCCGGAACTTAAGAACAATCCTTCGATATAATTTCTGCGGTAAAATTCCATCGTGAGCTTACAGATTTCCTCCGGTGTAAAACTGACACGCTTCACATCATTGCTGCAACGGTTCCTGCAATATTTGCAGTCATAGATACAATCATTGGTATATAAAATCTTAAGCAGTGAAATGCAGCGCCCATCCCCGGTAAATGCATGACACCACTTGCATATGCGTTTCCCGTATGTGTACCATCTCCTCCACGCTGCACCCCGCTGGAAGTACACGCAACATCATATCTGGCAGCTGCCGAAAGTATGGTTAGTTTTTCCATGATACGATCCATCTGCAAAATTTCTCTCATATCCAGTATCCCTCCGCAAAAATGCCGAACATCCGTTCTTTTTACATCATATCACAAGAACAAATGTTCGGCAAGTGCAATTTTTCTTTTATTTTATATGGGCTGCGAAGTTACTGTTCGCAGAGTAACCCTTGAACCGTAATGTACTCTTTGTATTGCGGTTTACAGAGGCACCTGCGAGCAGTCTCCTATCTGCCCTGATGCAGCATCCATGGATAAATCAGTGAAATTGCTCCGCCGATTCCGGCAGAAGCTGCACAGGTAAACACTAAAGCCCCTGCAATTCCGCCAAAGAAATATCCAATTGCCAGAAAAACGGCAACAATTACTAAAATAATGCAACGCAGCAAAATCTGGATCATACTCTTAACCGTATCCATCGCAGACGCCGGAACAAGAGCTTCCAGCAAAAGCCCAACTTCCGAAAACATAAAATCCGCCACCAGATACGTCAGATACCACAGAAGCATAATTCCCGGTTTTTCATGCAGAAGCAATGCCGAAACCACCAGTGCCGGAAGCAGATCCATCGCACAGAGGGATGTTCCTGCAAGCACTCCGAAGAAAACTTTCTTGTATGGATTCTCCGGCACCAGAAACAGCCAGTTTCGCGCAGTCTCCTGTGCAATCGGATTTCCCATATTCCGGAAGAAAAGTACAAAAAACAAAATACAGCCCGGCACCAGAAATCCGGACACCTCCATTATCCTGACACAAAACAGGGAAATACCGACACTGACCAGCAGGTAAAACAGCATCGTATTGGTTATGATTCCAAATTTTGCCGTACGTTTACGGCAATAAATTTCCTTTGTAAAAAACACGGATGCGCCCCAGCCCTTTAAGTTTCCTTCCTTTTGCTGCTTTTTTGCATGTGCTTTTCCTGCGATAACCCGTCCTTCTTTTGCTGCCTCAAGCATCTGTGCACGTTTTCCCGCGGAAGCCAGCGCATCTTCGTAAAAATCCGCTTTCATATGCCAGATGGCAAAAATCAGTACCGCCACACTTACAAGCAGCAATCCCAGATAAACCAGAAACGAAAACAGTTCCCCATTCACTGCACACATAATCATGCCTTTGTACCAGCCGATGACCGGAAGATACCGCAGCCAGTGACTGGCAAAAGTCATATGTGCTGCTTCAAGCAGGTTCTGCCCATTCGCCAGATATGTTCCTCCTGCAATCATTCCAAGCAGTACAACAATTCCCACGATCAAAGGAAACACATATGGTTTTAATTTTTCGTGTGTGGTGCAGACCGTATATGTCAATACAATCATAAGTCTCTGAAACACCAGAAGCAGAATCCACCCTGCAAAAATGGCTACAACTGCCGATGCCCCCAATCCCATATTTACAACGAGATTTGGAATCTGAAAAACCAGATATATGGACGCGAAAACTGTTGCCACCATCTGAAAACTCAGTCGAAACATCAACACGGACTGTGGTTTCATCGGTGCCGTAAACAACAGATTCACGTCTGCCATCTGGAAAATATCCGTACCGTCCTTAGAACCGGAATACATTCCCCAAAGTAATATCGCAAGAAAAACAATCATCACTCCGGCTTCCACATAGGTTTTGATTGCGGCAATCTCCTGTGGCGTTTTTTGCGTTTCTTCTTCCGTTGCTTCTTCCTGTACGCGATCCGCCTCCGAAGACGATTCCACGGTTTCCAGCGACTGTTGCTTTTCTACCATGGAACCGACCACGCCACCAATCAGTCCAAATATGATTCCAAATCCAAAAATGGCAAGAATGATCACGAGAAATGTACTTCGAAACATCTTTTTTATCGTGTTCCAAAAGGTATGCCATGCATAATAACCCCATAACCGCATCACCTACACCTCTCTCTCCAGAGCCGCGCCCTCTGTAATCTCAAAGAAAATATCTTCCAGACTTTTATTGTTATCCTTTAAATTTTCACGCTCAACCACAGCGGCTACCCGCCCCTGTTTCATGATATAAGTGGTATCCCATAATTCTTCCATACTGTCAATCATGTGCGTGCTGACCAGTACCATGCAGCCACTGTCCCGCAATTCCTCAAACACCTTTTTCAGTTCTTTGATGGCATGTGGGTCCAGTCCGATCATTGGCTCATCAAACAGTACCAGCCGTGGTTTCGGCAAAAGTCCACAACAGATGGACAGTTTCTGCTGCATCCCTTTCGACAGCTCATCCCCGAATTTTTTTTTCTTATCTGTCAGATCAAACCGTTCCAGCAATGCATCTTTATAGGCTTTATAATCCTTTAATTTATATGCCCGTGCAATAAATTCCATATGTTCATCCACAGTCAAGTTCGGATACAACGATGGAATTTCCGGAATATATCCCATGATCTTTTTCGCCTCGATGGACTTATTTTCGAGACCGTTTACCTGTATCTGTCCCTGATATTTCAGAAATCCCATAATACATTTTATAATCGTGCTTTTTCCTGCACCGTTAGGTCCAAGCAGTACTCCGATGCGCCCATCCTCTATGGTAAGATTGATATCATCATTTGCAAGCACCTTACGGTATCGTTTTGTCACATGTACAACTTCTAACATAACCATTTCCCTTTCTTTTTCTTACTAACATGTTCCATGTGTTTACGATATCACATTCATTTGCTGCAAACCATCTTCTTTTCCTTAAAAAACCTTAACGCTTCCTTAATATCTCTTCGCGCATTTGCCCACGCCCTTCCTCTGGTATTTCTCGCCAATCACATAACCGATCTCCCCAATTGCAAGCTGTGGATACGGAATATCCATCGTAACATATCCGATGCATGCTCCACTTTGTTTTTCTGTAATAAGCCATGCATTCTCATTATCTGCCAGTACATTTACAAAGGACTGCATCTGCTCACCAGCTACTGTTATTGTCCTTAACCACTGTGGAATAAAAAACGAGGCCATCGCAAGCGACGGCCCCATCTTAATATTACTCTTCTTCTCTGTGCATGGAGAATGTTTCCATATGATAATTCTTCAAATTGTCAAGAATCTGACGATCATCTGCTTTCTGAAGAAGTTCGTCACGGAACTTCTTTGTCACAAGCATATCGTTAAAGGAGCTTGGTCCACCGACGCAGCCACCTTCACATGCCATACCTTCAATGAAGTCATCCGGCAGCTTGCCAGCCTTCATAAGCATCAGGAACTTGCGGCACTCTGCGGCACCGTTTGCCTTGCATACTTTCGGCTCAATGCCAGCTTCCATCTCTTTCATGCTCTCGACAACTGCTGCGGTAACTCCACCGGAGTTTGCGAAACGCTTGCCGTATACGGAAGACTCCTGATAGCTGGTATCGCTTGGCTGCAGTTCTACGCCCTTGGCACTCATGATGGCACGCATCTCACTGTATGTCAGCACATAATCTGCATTGCCCTCAATCTTCTGATCGACAACCTCAGATTTCTTTGCTACACATGGTCCGACAAATACGGTCACAGCATCCGGATCCTGTGCTTTGATCATACGGGATACCGCACACATTGGAGAGATGGTTGTGGAAATCTTATCTGCCATCTCCGGGAAGTGCAGACGCACCATATTGACAAATCCCGGACAGCAGGAAGTTACTTTCTTCTCTCCTGCCTTGTATGCCTCTACCCACTCTGCGGCTTCGGAAGCAGCGGTCATATCTCCACCTAATCCGGCTTCGATAAATCCGTTGAATCCAACTTCCTGCAAAGCTTTCTTCCAGCTTCCCATTGTGATGTTTGCACCAAACTGTCCCTCGGTAGCAGGTGCTGCAATCACGTATACTTTCTTATCAGACTTTAAGGCATTGATGACATCAACCATAAATGTCTTAGATCCGATTGCTCCGAACGGACAGCTATGGATACATTTTCCGCAGCGGATACACTTGGAATCATCAATCACGGAAATACCATATTCATTGTATGTAATAGCGTTGACCGGACATGCAAATTTACATGGTCTCTTCAAATGTGCGATTGCATTGTAAGGACATGCAGCTGCGCAGCGTCCACACTCTTTACATTTCTGTGGATCAATATGGGAACGATGGCGTCCCGCCTCAATGGCGCCGAATTTACATGCATTGATACATGCCTTTCCCATACAGTTCTGACAGTTTTCTGTAACGGTATAACTGGAAATCGGGCAGTCCTCACAGGCTGCACTGATTACCTGAATCACGTTTCCATTATCCTCCGGTCCCGGGGCTTTGCCCTCTGCAAGACGGACACGCTGGCGGATAATTTCTCTTTCTTTGTAGATACAGCAACGGAACTGTGGTGTCGGGCCCGGAATCAGACGAACCGCGATGTGGTCTCTCTCCGCATCAAGAGTACCCTCAAATGCCAGTTTTGCAACCTCACGCAAAACGGCATGCTTGATCTTGATTACATTTTCATCAGCGTACATAAAATCTCCTTTGCTTTTTCGTGGTTTCTATTAAGCATAATATGTTCTTATTGTACATAAATTTTCATTAAAAAGCTATAGATGTATCTATCAAAATACATCAGGCGGTGCGATTTTATGGATAATATGAATACGATGGACTTCAATCAGAAAATTGATGTTTCTCTGCGCGCTTCGCTTGAGGCAACTCCCGCCGAACGAAACGCTTCCGATGATCTGTCCACAGGGAGCAGCTCTGACGGGTTCTGGAACCTGATTGTTCTGTACACCGGTTCTCCACAGACGTTACAGAATGAATTTTCTTCCTCTTCCTTTACCTTTCTCCTTGGAAATTATGCCATAGTAAAAATCTCCGAGGACGACATTCCATCACTTGCCGCCTTTCCACAAGTAATATATATCGAACGTCCAAGGCAGCTTTTCTTTGAGATTGTTTCCGCCCGGCAGGCTTCCTGTCTGAGTGCCATTCAGGAAAACAGCAGCTATGGTCTGACCGGAAAAGGCATTCTGATTTCTGTGATAGACTCCGGTATTGACTATGCGCATCCCGATTTTTGCAATCCGGACAAAACCACACGGCTGGTTGCTCTCTGGGACCAGACCATCCTCGCTGATCCTTCTGCTGGACGCTTTGCCCCCGTCGGTTATTCACAGGGTACACTTTTTTCTCCGGAACAGATCAATGTGGCACTTCAGGCAGACACTTTTGAGCAGCGCATGGAACTTGTACCCAGCACGGATGTCACGGGGCACGGAACCCATGTCGCCGGTATTGCCGCCGGAAACGGCCGTGCCTCCGGCGGACTCTACCGCGGAGTTGCCCCGGAATCCTCACTTCTTGCCGTCAAACTCGGCTCGCCCGATCCAAAGGGATTTCCAAACACGATCGAACTGATGCAGGCGGTCGATTTTTCCGTAAGATATGCCATCGAACATACCGTGCCTCTTGTCATCAACCTGAGTTTTGGAAATACTTACGGCTCCCACAGCGGAACATCCCTTCTGGAAACCTACCTGGACTATGTCTCAAATCTCGGACGCATTAATATTGTTGTCGGAAGTGGAAATGAGGGAAACAACGGCGGGCATGCCAGCGCACGACTGGCTTCTTTAGAATCTGCCAGAATTGAATTTGCCGTTGGAAATTATGAATCTTCTCTTTCGATTCAGATCTGGAAAAATTATTGGGATGATATTCGTTTTCAGCTGACTCCTCCGGGACTCGGAACCTCATTTAAAATTCCCAATCAGCCCGGCAGCTGGCGCTTTTCCTTTGGCACCACACAGATTCTGGTGTACTACGGACTTCCCTCCCCTTATAGTCTGTATCAGGAAATTGCCATCGATCTGCTGCCGCGGCGGGACTATATTTCGGGAGGTGTCTGGTTTTTTACCGCAGAAGCACGGTCTGTCATCGAAGGAATTATTGATCTGTGGATGCCGGCAGCCGCTATCCGCGGGACTGCCACACAATTTCTCACGCCGACAACGGAAACCACTCTCACGATACCTTCCACCGCCGGAAATGTCATTACCGTCGGTGCCTACGATTCTTCCACCAATACGCTCGCCCCTTTTTCCGGCAGAGGATATACCTGGAATACCGGACAGGTCAAACCGGATCTGGTCGCTCCCGGTGTCGACATCACCAGCTGTGCTGTCGGGGGCGGTTACGAATCCCGAAGCGGCACCTCCATGGCTGCTCCTTTTGTAAGCGGCAGCTGCGCACTGCTCATGCAGTGGGGCATTCTACAGAACAATGATCCCTTTCTATATGGCGAAAAAATGAAAGCATATCTGATCCGAGGTGCCAGACAGCTTCCATTTTCCGTTTCCTACCCCAATCCGCAGAGCGGATACGGAGCACTCTGCGTCAGCAACAGCCTGACGTTTGTGTGATATGCTCCACTACTCTGCGATAAAGGCTTCATAAAATTTTTCTTTTGGCACAGGTTTTCCAAAGTAAAATCCCTGGATCATCTCTGCCTTTGTTTTCTTTAAAATATCTACCTGCTCTTTTGTCTCGATTCCCTCGACGATACAGTGAATTCCCAGATCATTGATCATGGAAGTCATATAGTCGAGGAGAATCCGGCTTTTGCGGTTATTGGTAATTTCGGTTACCATGGACCGGTCAATCTTTGCAGAATCAAAATCATACTGGATCAGTACCGCAAGATTGGAATAATGACTTCCGAAATCATCCATTGACAGTCTGAATCCGAGTTCTTTGAGGCTGTTTGCAACATTTTCAATCAGAACATGATCCATGTCTCCCACGGTCTCCGTTACCTCAATATGGATCAGTTCCACCGGAATATCATATTTTTGAACCATCTGCGTTACTTTTTCAATAAGTTCCGGATACATGATCGTCATCTTCGAGAAATTCACGGATATTGGCACCGTACGATGTCCTTCCCGGATCTGTTCCTTCTGATAACGAAATACTTCATCCAGAACAAACAGGTCAATCATATGCACCAAATTGTAATGTTCCAGCACCGGAATAAACATCCCCGGTCCCACAATGCCCAGTTCATCATCCAGCTGCCGGATCAGCGCCTCCGCGCCCTCTGTGCGCCCTGTGTGGATATCCACTTTCGGCTGCAGATATACCAGATACCTTCCACGCTCCATCAGATCGTTGATCTCATCTATCACGCTCTGCTCCATGCGCTTCATCACGGTTGTGCCATGCATCAGCTTAAGCTTATCATTGCTCATAAGAACCTCTGCCTCTGCAATCTGGCTGCGTGTCTGCGGATGTGCACTCCAGCTGTATCCCATCGCCACGCCAAAGCCAAGTCCGGCAAGCCTTTTCTGCAGATTTTCCACCTGCTGCTCCATTTCCTGCCGTTTAATGTTGATACACAAAACCAGCATCTCATCCTCATCATACCGGTAAATCCGGTAATTGGGAAACAGGGATTTCAATAAATCCGCAACTTCCATCAGTCTGCGGTTGCCGCTGATATAGCCAAACTGTTTATTAATCTCCGACAGATGGATCACATCGGTTGTAATCACGCCAAGTGAACAGAACATATTGTCCGCACCAGTACGTGCCATAACGGACAATCCCTCCCGGTTCCAGAGATTGGTCAGTTTGTCATGTGTGCGGTCATATTCCTGCTGCTCCTGCAGATTGCGAAGTTCAATCCGCGCAGCCAGTGTCGTGCCAAGCATGGAAAGAACATCGGCCTCCTCGAGGTGTCTGTGTGGGTTTAAAACCATTAAAATTCCAAGCAGATGATCTCCGGTATACAAAGAAATCCCGGCTGCAGACCATGCACGTAGTTCTGCCAGATATTCATAGATCACCGGATGACTTTCTCTCAGCGACTTGATATCCGGAATCACCACGTCCCCGAGTTGTCCTATTTCCTGAATAACTCCTTCTGCATCTCCTGACTCAATTTCCTCGGCCACAAGTCTTGCCATCATCTGTGCCGTATCCCTGTGACACTCTTCCACATAGCGGATACCGCCCTCTTTTGCATAGGCAAGCACAACACAGTCCGCGTCAAAATACTGGCGCAGCGCTTCAAATGTCTGCATAAGGGCATCTCCGATTCCCTCTCTTCCAAGCGCTTCCATACAGGTACGGAGCTGTCTTAACATGGATTTTTCATTGCCTTGTGCGAGAATCGGTTCCACCGGATCTGCCGTTTCCGGCTCCTGATTTTCTTTGATCTGATCATAAAAAACAATCCGGTTTTTTCCGCCTCTTTTCGCCGCGTAAACTGCCCGGTCTGCCTCATAATAAAAATCCGGAAAACTGATTCTTCGTCCATCCAGTTTCGCAGCACCGATAGATACGGAATATTCCATATCAAAGATAATCTTTTTCAAATTTTCACGCAGGGAGACACAAAATTCTTCCATTTCAACAGAATTCTGAAAGCCGGAAGCAAACACCGCGAATTCATCTCCCCCAAGCCTGCCGACAATTCCCCGGTCACCGGTCACTTCACTTAAAATACTTCCGGTCTGGCTTAAGACCATATCCCCTACCGCATGTCCCTGCGTATCATTGATCATTTTAAAATCATCAATATCAAGCATGACAAATAAGGCATTTGTTGTACATTCCGCAAGCTCTTTTGCGCAGTATTCCTCAAATGCCTTATGGTTATACACATTCGTCAGTACATCAATCTCTGCCCGGCGCCGCATGCGTTCCGTGATGGCTTTCTCCTGCTGCACACAGCAAAAACGCCCCACCATACGGTCTATTTTTCCATCTTCTTCCGCAATACTCACCAGATAAAAACGGTACCATTCCGGTTGATTTTCTTTTTCGCAATAACGGACATCGACCGTAACAGTCCCTTCTTTTTGCAGGCAGGCATGCATCGCTCTGCGAAATACCTTTTTATCTTCCGGATCAATAAAAACAGATCCATAATGGTTCTTCTTTACATAATCTTCGATATCAAAAAGGACCTCGAACCGGTCATTTTCTATCGCATAAACCACTGCCCGGTCTTCTTTTACATCATATTCTATCAATCTCTCATGGTTTTGCTCTGCAACCACCCTGAGAAG
>OJRT01001084.1_pt1 | contig 11410 bp, 15 predicted proteins | sample 1599281 | NCBI WGS metagenome assembly OJRT01 (sample SAMN03922458, study PRJEB24848) | human gut metagenome | isolation source: stool sample | host: Homo sapiens | place: Germany | collected 2009-11 | reverse complement strand
CGTTGAAAGCTGGGTGTCTGCGTCTTCTCTGGCCGTCTGCTCTGCGGTAATAGCGTCTTCTCTGGCCGTCTGCTCTGCGGTAATAGCGTCTTCTCTGGCCGTTTGTTCCGCGTCAATAGCCTGCTGTAGCTGTGTGTCTGCGTTCTCCCGGGCCGTTTTCTCTGCGCTCAAGCCCTCATTAAACGTAGTCACAAGGTAGTGCAGAACTTCATTTGTGGAGCTGCTAACGCAGTTGGAGCCGGGCACGTAAGCATCACCGGCGATCATTGCTCTTGTGACACGTACAAGTGCCCCATTGACCCAGACAAGATCGTTAACAGCTCTTGCGGCTGTTGCGGTGGGGCTGTGTCCCTCATCGTTGGGAGTAATGGCCTTTTTCACATCGGCCCAAAGTTCATCGAAATTGCCAATTTTGGTCCAGAACTCGGTACGATCCAGAGAAACACCGGACGGCACCGGCTGTACAGAAAGATAGGCGTTGCCGTTGCTGTCCACTACAACGGTGTTTGCCTCGTACTGGCTGGTGATGTCCCATTGGATCGGGTCTGCATACTTGATTGTGGCCAGGCTGACGAAATTCGTCAGTTTGGTGTTGAATTCGTTCAGCTCGTCCATAATCCAATCAAGATTGAGATCATGGAAATTGGTGTAGGGCGCTCTGTGGATAGGATTGATACTCATATAAATTACATCTCCTTAATATACCAGCAAACAAAAGTTGGCCCGGATGTCCGTAACGATTTTATGGACTGCATTTTCCATTGCAAGGGTTAACTCTTTGGCAATAAGGTCTTGCGGGTCTCGCCCTGTCCGACCCTTCTCGGTCACGGTGTCTTTGTAGCCGTTGTGCAATTCGGATGTGTTGTTATCGGTGGTGGTCTGATCGGTGGTGGTCGTGTCCGTGCCGCTGCTGGTAATGGTGTTCCCGGTACCAAGGGCCGTTGTACTCTTTTCAGCGGTTTGCAATGTCCCGCTGTCAAACCCCGTGACGTCCCGGGTGGTGCTGTCGCTGCCGGTATTCTGGCCGGTGGTGGTCAGGTTAGGCGCTCGGGTAGTTGTTCCCTTCACGCCGTTTGTGCGGTTGATTGTGCCGCCGCTGGTTCCTGCATGGTCGGTGGTTCTGGTTCTGTCATCGGATGCCAAAGCATCGTATTCAAGGCCCAGTGCCTCGGCGTATCGGATCCAGCTCGGAAGCATGGTTTCAGAATAGACGCCCAGCGCCCTGCGCATCGTGGGGCCATCCGCGTACAGCACTTCCAATTCCAGCGTATCAAACAGCAATTGATTGCAGACAGTTTCTTTAGATACACTGTCGGGGACTTTCAAGTCATCGAACAGTTTCGGGTATCTTGCCAACAGGCCGTTAAAGCTCAATGTTGCGTGCATCGTTGTTCACCTCCTGCGCTCCAGTATCGGGCGGAAAACGCCAATCGACCCATAAAGTAGATTTGTCAATTCCAAAGAGCTTATGCACCCTCTCGCACCCATGCTGCAAGCTGTCCAACCATAGCGACGCTTTGGCGGCTGTCTCAACGTTGTTAGAGTTGACTTCGTCGGTCAGCATCCGCTCTTTTTTGCTGGTGTTGGTGTTGGGAATGCCTACTTCAGTATCAAACAGGGCTTTAATGGTTTTAAGGGCTGTCAACAGTTCGTTGGTGATGAAGTTTCCTTTAAGGTCTGTCGCAAAGTACATCCAAGGGGCTTGCCCGGATGCCCCATTTTTAGGCGCTTTGAGCAACGAGGAATCCACAAACACGGCGGGGTCGCCCTGCATGATCTGGTCAAACATCTTTTTAAAAGATTCTGCACCGGCCTTGTTACCAGCTGCGAACACATACGCCAACCGGCTGTTGATTAAATTGCTCTGGATGGTCTGGGCAGCAAGGGCCATCATATCCCCATAATAGGCCACAATATCCACCATACCGCGGTAATCGGGCTGCAAATTGATGATCTCGCACTGCTTCCCGATTTGCAAATAGTGGGACCCTTTGATAAAAGGGTTTGCGATGATGGAGTGTGTGGGATTGTAAAAAATGTTTATGCCGGTCAATCCCATTCGGTCATATACGAGGCCATAACGGTCTGTATTAAACACCGTAACGCCTCCAGAACCGAAAACAAGATACTGCAAGCGGTTACTGGGCCATGTGTCGGGGAGCGTCCACCGGACCATAGACACGGCCTCAAGGAACAGATATTTTCGGAAATAATAGGATAAGCTGTTGCCCTTGGTGTGCATCACGGAGGGAGTCACCGGCGACACATGAGCGTTGATCTGCTCATAGCTGTAGGGTGCACTCATAACAGACGGCCTCCTTTAGACATTTTAAACAGTAACCACACCGGCAATTTACCAGCGGGCCACGGACCCGGCCCAGGTCCCGGACCCGGCCCAGGTCCCGGGCCGGGTCCTCCGCCGGAATCCCATTCGACATCCCATGTGCCGACCTGATTCGGGATTCTGATAATGCCGGAAGGGTCCCGCAGGTTTCCGGCAGCATCGGCGTACTCCCAATGCGTGTGAATGCCCGTTGCGTTGCCGGTTTTGCCCTGCGTGCCGATAAACTGCCCCTTAGAGATTGTGTCGCCCACGTTCCAAATCTGTGAGGCAAAGTGTGCGGCTCGCCATGTCGTGCCGTTGGCCATTCGCACTTTAATCATATTGCCCCATGACTGGTCACCAGAGGTGCTGCCATTCCAATGCTGGGCCACTACCACAACGCCCGCCTCGGGCGCGTATGCTTTATGGTCTCCGTGCACCGTGTCAATGCCCCGGTGGGGGCTACCGTCAGCGTATGCAGGATAACCGGCGGTTACTCTGATCGGCGACACGTCAGTAATACATTGTTTATATACGGCCATTATTCACGCCTCCTATTCATAGAAAAAACCATTCTTCATGTAACTTTTGACACTGTCAATTTCTTCTGCTGTTGCTGTTAGCGCAATGTCCGGATCGTCAACCATGATGTACCCCGGGATAGTGGATATTTGCACACGTTTGCACAAGGGTCTCCCATGGTCGGTATTGTTATCATCCGTAAGAATTTTAAAGCGCGCAACCATATAAGGCACCGAATCAAAAGCTATTGTGGACCCCGTTGCGCCCTTGCTCGCTACATCTGCATTAGTTGCCTGTGCAGCATTTAAAATACCGTTTCCGACGTCTGAGAAAGAACCCCCGGATAATGCTGCCTGGATACCTCCGAACGCTGCCGCAATACCAGTATGCAGCAAGCCTCCGCTGCCCGACGGTATATCAAATGTAATATTGGAAAGTTGAATAGGTACCCCAAGTTTGGCGGTTGTCTCGTGTACTAGCTGATTCGAATCGGTAAATATACGTAAGATACTGTCACCTGTGAAAAGGTCAGTCACATATTGTATAGACAATGTGCTGGAGCCCCACAATTTAGATGCGTCAAGGGGAATTACTCCGAAGGGCTGCAAGAAGATAGTGTAGTCCGTGTACGGGGGTGCATTACAATAACCTCCACGACTTGCCGCTTGTGGGTGCTTTGGGATACCCACACTTACCGATTTTGTTAAATTGTTGTTATCTGCTCCCAAAATCCAGCAAGGGATGTCTATGGACCACCACCCAACATCCACATTGGACACAAGCGGCAAATGCGCGGTGAGTTTGGCAACATCAAATGGAAAGTAATTACAACTTACGATATACTGATACGGATTAAAAAGTACTTTTGTTAAACTATCGCTAATTTCTGCATTATCAATACTAAGATATGACACATCGGTTAGCAATTTAGCGGATAGTTTTTTAGCATTTCCAGGAGTCATTACTACATAGGTAATGGCGCCAATGGAATTTGCTGCTTTAGCTATAAACCCGATAACAAAAAATCCGCCGCTAATTGTTTCAGCGAATCCGCCTTGAAAAGCGGTTGTTACCGTTTGCACTTTAGCCGTCGCGGGGTATAGACCATCTGAAATTGTACCATTATACTGAGCAGACGATCTTGTGACGTACTCTGTACTATTGCCGATCTGGTCGCGGTAGCTTGCCAACGTGTCAACAGTCAGCGATGCGACCCAGAGCCCGTCGGCGTACGTCCAATTTTTAACCCAGTAATACCGGCTGAATGTGGGAAGGTAGCAATAATTGTACCCGGTGGGGTCGTTTTGTGTTGCAATCTTGATCTCGGGGTCAATGATGTTGCAAGGGGCTTTAAGGTCAATTCCGAACTCATGCCCACCGCTGGGCCGCTTTGTGCTGTTTGTGCGCTTTGCAAACTGGTAGAAAATAGCTTGCATTTTGCACCTCCTATAAAATAACCGGCGGGCAGATGCCCGCCGGTGCCGGTCAGGACTTCGAGGGGTCCGCGTCCTTGTGCGTGGTGGTTTTCAGGGTGGGGGCTCCGCCCGTGCTCGACACAGTGACGTCTCCTTCGGTCATCAGGAACAGAACGGCGTTCTCGGTGAAGTCGTCGTACCACGACCACCCGTAGTGATACCAGAAATTCGTATACAGGCCCCGGGCGTTCATGGGGGTCGGGACCACGCGGGACAGCTTCGGAGTGTATCCGATTGCATCCCAGTCCAGCAGGCATCCGAACACATTGGTGAGCTTCACCGCGTCACACTTGTAGGCTTTGCCGTTAGTGGCGGTCACAACAGGCGTCGCAGAAATGGTTTCGCGCTCGTCGATGTTCTGCCAGAACGTAACCTGTTCCGCATCGCGGTATTTCAGCATGTTATCGTGGAACACCTCGGGAATCACGCGGGCGTCGATCTGGCTCTGTGTGCCACTGTACAGATAGAGGTGCTGACGATCATAGGGAGTGTGTCGCATGATGTTGTACGTCGTGCTGCCAATCGTCCAGTTCTGATGCCAGTTGATGGACCGCTCTTTCATCAGGCGGGAAATATCGTTGATACGCCCGTAGGCATACTTTGCGAACCCCGGGAAGTTCGCTTCCTTATACACGTCCTTCACGGTCAGGCTCGTGCCCTGCTGGGTGTTGTACTCGTCGAGCAGATAGATGACGCTTTTCTGGCTGGTCGCAGTCATGCCGGTCAGATGATTGGCCATCAGGTTGTTGGCAAGGTTGCGGCGGTCCGCCTCGATCTGGTTCGACAGATGCAGCACGAACGAGGACCAGAACTGCGCCAGTTCCTCGGGTCCTTTGAAGGCCGCTTCCATCTGGGTATCAGCCTGCGTGTACACGCGGCTGTAATTGGTCTGGCCATAGTAGTTAGTCTGAAGAACTTTGGGCTTGTGGACTTCGTACATATCCACGCTCTGGCCGTCCGTAAGTGCCCACGCCTTGTCGGTGACGGGGTCAGTATCGCAGAAATTGATCTTCCGCACATGGTTCGACCAGTCGTCGCCCGTGACCTGCAAGCGCTTCAGGGGCGCATCGTAGGGACGGACAGCAAAGATGGTGCGGCCCAGCACCTGGCTGATCGCCTTGGTGTAGTTGTCGGTACCGGTCTGCAGCGTGGCCTGCGCCACAGATACGAAACTGGACGTGTCCACGATGGGCGACGTCGGCGTCTGCCCGGTGGCCAATTTGTTGATCTCTGTCAGAATTGCGGCAATATCCGCAAAATCCATACCGGTAGGCATATTACTTCACTTCCTTTCCATAAGTCGGGTCGATGATTCGGGCCGTCACCGTTGCGGCATCTGCCGCCGGCTGCTGCTGGATGCCAAGGCCCAGCGCGTTCGCCTGCAACGTCTGCAAAATCTGCTGCAACAGGGTTTCAAGGCCATCGTACTGCGGCACGGGCTGCGGCGCGGGCTGCGGCGCGGGCTGCGGCGCGGGCTGCGGCGCGGGCTGCGGCACGGGCTGCGGGACGGGCTGCGGGACGGGCTGCGGCGCGGGCTGCGGGACGGGCTGCGGGACGGGCTGCGGGACGGGCTGCGGCGCGGGCTGCTCCATAGCTTCGATCTCCGCTTTGGTGTATCCGGCCATAGCAAGGGCCGCTTTTTCACTGATTTTCAACTTTAGTCGCCTCCATTACAACGTAGGTGTCATGAGCCAGGCATTTGATGACCTGGTCTTTGTCTCCTTTTGTGACAGGACCCACGGCGCAGCACTGCCGCGTGTGGGCAACGTCTGCCCAGTCGCTATAATAACCGATGTTCAAACGAGTGCACAGGTCAGCCAGCAAAAACGCGCGCTCGTTCGTGATCGACTGGGCAAAAATGATATAACAACCCATGGTCAGCTCTCCTTCTTGATGTCGTCCAGGGCAAGCCGCATCTCGGTAATAGCCGCAGTGTTCTCCTTGACAACGGTATTACACTGATACCACATCAGCAGAAAAGCAGCGATAGGAAACCCCACATTAGAAATAGCCTGAATCACAGTATTGGCATCCATTTTGTGCACCTCCCTTACAGATACAAGTAAATCCCAGGTTCTTGCGCTGGCTGACGCATGCCCGCCCCTTCTGGGGGCTGCCGATGGGCACCTGGGATTATCTTTAGTATATTCGGTTTTGAAAAAATTGTCAAGCCCCGCAATATTCACGGAAGAAGATTTCGTCTGAGTAGCGCTCAAATTCTATCTGCCGTTGCAAGTACGCGGGCCATATGTAGCCATATGCAGCCCTAAACCTCTTCCGCTCAAATTCTCCGGTTCCGTACATCGGCATATTACCGGACCTGTGACGACACACATAGTACAGGGGTTTGCTTTTGTGCTCATAGATACAGCACCGGCCCACCTGCACCAGAGGGTAATATTCCCGCAAGGGCCGGGACACCACCAGGCTTTTCTCCTCTGCACTGTACTGGTTTTCAATAGCTGACCTGTAAAAATCGGTGCCGCTCATGGAGCGATATAAAGCGGTGCTTGCTTTTTCTTTGGCTATGGGGCTGTCTACAAGGTCGATCAACAAGATACCTTTATCAACCAGCAGCTTGACCCGCTCTTTTTTGCCAATCATCTTTTCCACCGTGTCGGTGATCTCCCATTGCATGTAATATGGGTTTGCCATGCCAACAGCGTTCGACATACACAACAGCGTCAGGGGCTTTTGCCCTTGCAATTCGCGGTTACGGTTGACCGTCTCATAAATGTTGGCAAGGCCTACACCCTCGCCCCGCCGGTAATAGTCGGACTCTTCTTTCTGGTATTCGTCCAAGATAATTATATTGGTATGGGGGCTTGAAAAACCACGGGTGCGAGCAAGAGTTACCACACTACCCACTACGCCCGACATCTTGGCCGGTTTAATGGGGCTTCCTGTATCGGTATAGGCCCCTGCATTGCCCACTTCATAGAGACCAGCAATTTTAGGCAATTTAAACGGAGCATAATGCGTTTGCAAATCATCGTTCAAAGGTGACCATGGCCACATACTGGGTGACGCGCAAATAAGTTCCGCCTGCTGCGGTGTTCGGCGCAAATACAGAAATTCGTCGCCGGTCTGGTGGACGTGCTTCAATGCTCCATAAGTCTTGCCGGTACCACGCCCGCCCCAGATGAAAATAATGGGGGCCCCTGTGGACAAAATGCCATCTTTTCCGGAAAAATTCGGCCATCCTTCGTCGGTGTATAGTTTAATCATCAGACAACCTCCATAATCTTGTACCCTAATATCTTTGCGTATTCGTCGGTAATTCCCAACGTATAGGTATTATCACAAATACACAGGTTTCTTGTTATGTGTACCGTATGCCCGTCAACCACAAAATCGGGCACATTGGGCCGGTCATTATACACTACCTGGTTACCGGCTGCCAAACAAAAAGTAAAGCCGGGCTTGAATGCCTCGAAACCGCCCCACAAGGCCAGCTCTAAACCGCCTTTGCGTTTGCTCACTCCTGCTATGGTAGTCGTAATGGGCCCGCCTTTGGTGTACGTGGTCGCATACTTTTTGGCACCCCACGTCATAAACTCGGCATAGCTGTGTTCCTGCTCATACACGCCCATGTAGTGCACATTGCCTTTACGGTCAGTAGCGCGAGCGCCGTTGTCTTTTGCAAGCTTTTTCACGGCCTTGTTAAAGTCTGACAAATCAATATTGCCCAGGTATTTGACACTATCTGTATCACAGTACACCCCATTTTTACCGGCTGCCCATTGCGCTATTTTTAGGCGCTTGCGGGTGTGGGCGGTTGTCCATACGCCCCATTGATACGGTAAGAACAAGTGGGGGCGGTGGTCGTTATAACTGCCCTCCGGGTCGTCGGTGCATTCGCTCCAAAGATTGTCGGGGTCATCCTCGTCAAAAAGTGTATCCAGCTGCAAGGGGTCTTGTGCGGTCATGCCGTAGTAGCTATTGAGATCACCCTTGGACTTGATATAATACAAATCTTGACCGGGAACACCTTTAAGGGATGTTTTGCCGGTGTAGCTCTCTTTTACGCAATCCGTCAAGGGCTTTGGCAGTTTGCCATAATCGGACGTATATAGGTCCAGAACGTTAAGGGCGTCCCAGTCATATTCTTTGGCAATGATTCTAAAATCTATATCGGTTATGGTAATCTCCAACTGTTCAGCAGACAACAGACGGCCATTGTCGTTAATGTATCCTTCACAGTGCCGAACCTTCGCAAGGGGGATATATGGGAATCCCCACCACTTGAAACGCTGACGCAAACCTTTCACTTGCAAGCGCATCAGACACGCCTTGCCGTGCCTCATACATTGCATCAAACGCTCTACGGTGGGCAGTTCCTGCCTAAATGGAGTCATAGGAAAATAACATTCGCATTGTACGGCAGGGTACGCGCTTGACATATCCACGGAACCGACGTTTTCCAAATGTAACCCCACATAATAGCGGTTAGCGTGCGTGTCACCACCTCGGAACGCCTCCCGTAGCATTTGGTACAATTCCCACGACGGCAAAAGGCGCTTCACCCGTTTGATGCCCCACTTGTACATTGCTTCCCGGGCCATACGACGGACGTATCCGGTGCGGGTCAGTGGTAAAGTATAAAGGTCGTCGCCGTCACGCTGCATCTCGATCAACAGGCATTCCACAATACAGCGCACATCATTTATACAGTAGGCAAGTTCCGTGGATGACAGCGGGGTCCAGGGGTACCGGACTTTGGAGTAGTCAAGTGCGCCAGTTAGCTTTGCATGAGGGGCTCCAAGCTGTTTTCCCCATGCATCCAGTGACAAATTACTATGCCGCATACTGCACCGATATTCTATTGCGCGGTTGTCGCATTTCAGCACCCGGCGGGGTTTACTGGCGAACACACCGCCGGGCCCAAAATCCATAACGCCGGACAAATATTGAAATTCGTGGGCCAGGTTGTGCACATACATGCACAAATACCATTCACCTTGCGGGCCGCTGTTGGCTTGCAAGTAATCGCTGATTATGCTTGTAAAGTGCGACCATTCGTCCCACGTCCTACCAATAATGGTTATATCCAAGCCGAGTTGACACTGCCATATATACATTATGGTGTGGGGGTTGCCGTCTGCATCAACACATACTCGGCTAGTCTCAATATCAAACGCACACGGCATATCCACATATAGGCGCTTCTTGTTCGTTTTGCGTTTCTTGCCTTTTGTGTGTTTGCGGTCTAAATGCTCCATAAGCCACGGGACAGGGTTATAATTACAAGCCTCCGCCAAAACCTCCACGCAGGTCGGCGGAACTGCTGCCGTCGCTGTAGTCCCATTCTTTACCATAGTTGACCTCGCCTTGCTGCCACTTTACAAAATCGTCAATACTGACATTGTAGCCGCCTTTCTCGCGCCAGTACATAACCGGCTGGTCGGACGGATAGTAATATACACCCGATGCTTTCACGATCTCCCACCACTCCGACAGAGCAGTATATTGATCCTCGGGCACGTCGGCTACATCAATACCACCGATTTTCAATTTTTGCTTGAATTCCTCACGGGCTCCGCCTACTGTGGAACCTTTAGAACGCACAAAACGCGCTACATCCGCAAGCGCCTGTTCCAATGCTTTGCGGTCTCCTCGCATTGCCTTTAGAGTTGGGAAACCTCCGGCAAATTCTTTATAAACGTCGCTTGTGCCGCTGATGGGGTCCGCGGATAGGCGCTTAATACGCTTCTGCGCAATGTCGCGAAGTCGAGTGTATTCTTTGCGCATCTGATTATCTGGCCAAGACTCCAAGGCATAGGGGGTATACAGCTCGGCACTGTATTTAAGGGCCGCCCGTGCTTTAGCTGCGCCTACTGCCATGTTTCTTGCGCTCCTTTCTATCTAAGATCATATAATACCAGTCCAGAGGGTCCGCTTCAATGCCCAATCCGTTGAAAATGATTTTGGCCCATTCAGAGCGGAAAAACTCAACGTCTTTGGATCCGACTCCACTATATACAATGGCAGAGGCAAGATATATCATGGAGTCGTCACAGTTCAGCAAGGATACTCTGTTATCTTTACTTTTCATGGGGCCTCCTATAATAAATAAGGGGCGGCCATAGGCCGCCCACCGGTTAGAACGGTAAATCACCCGAATCACAGGCTTCGCTCTGGCCGGAAATGATAAGTTCAGGATAGCCCTTCTCGTTCTCCTCAACAGTTAGCTCAACATTGCGCAAAACGATCTTGCGCACCCAGTCGGACAGCATCACATCCGGGTTAACCTTAATGGACACTGACGGCGCATCATACTTGCCAGACTTAAGCCACATGGCGCCATCCTCAATCTGCAAGGCCCCCTCAACTTCGGACAACTTAACAAATGTCTTAGTGTTTTTGCGGGTGCTCTTGCTGGCTGCGCTCTTGTTGTTACGAAAATTCATAATATAACTCCTTTCGTTCTGTGCCCTGTCATTATCAATACCGGGCGGGCGACCCCGATAGACGGCCTGAAGGGCCGTTTCGACTTAATTCTTGTTATATAATGAGTACATAGCCTGTACCCCATCACGCACACGGGCCGCACCCTGATACATAAGATCGGCTGAAACGCAAGTCCCTTTAAAGCCCTCAAGGGTGCGTACTTGCTCGTTGCAATGGATGAGTGCTTGCTTATAACCGGCCAACCAGGCCCGATCTTCTGCGGCTCGGATAGCGTCCTTTGGGTCCTCATACTCGCAGCACGTCAACGTGCCGTTGGGGTGAATTTCGATGATGAATTTACGCATTTCCATTTCTAGAGTCTCCCTTCTGCCGTCCAAACATAATCATTGAAAGACTGACAAGCACCTTAATACTGTCGATGATGTCATCCTCGGTCAGTTCTTGCAGGTTCTTACCATCAAGAGTAATGTCATCATCGGTAAAAGTGATTTTAATCATGACTTCTTTTTCCATTGGAAACCCCTTTCTTGTTTCTTTCATTGTCTATATTATACCATACACTAAATTGTATATGTTGCTATTTACATTGTAAAAATTGCTGTACTCCCCTCCCCTGGGCACTATATTTTGTGTCTATTGACATTTTGCACAAAGTTTTGACCGTTGGGGAAGAAATTTT
>OJRT01001077.1_pt1 | contig 11466 bp, 9 predicted proteins | sample 1599281 | NCBI WGS metagenome assembly OJRT01 (sample SAMN03922458, study PRJEB24848) | human gut metagenome | isolation source: stool sample | host: Homo sapiens | place: Germany | collected 2009-11 | reverse complement strand
GAGTTGGGCTTGGATCAGGCTACGTTGGCAACTCTTGCAGGAATAGGGATTAACGCTTTGGTCCGCTTGGAACGTGGAAGTGGTAATCCCCGCTTCGATGTCCTTTTTAATGTCCTGAAAACTTTAGGACTTAGTATTCATATTCAATAATAGACACGCATATGAGTCGATCTGCCAAAGTCTATATAAAAGGTATTTATGCCGGTCTGTTAACAGAAATAGATCGTGAACACTATTCATTCTGTTATGATACGGACTATTATAATAATCCACAACTCCCAGCTGTCTCACTGACCATGCCCAAGACACAGCAGGAATATACCTCTTCCTATCTTTTCCCTGTCTTTTTTAATATGACATCTGAAGGGGATAATCGTATTATTCAAGCTAGAAACCTGCATATTGATGAAGAGGATGATTTTGGTATTCTTCTGGCTACTGCCCATACAGATACAATCGGAGCAATAACAGTTAAAAGAATATGATAATGGAAACAGATACTCATATTTGTCCCTCACTTTTACGGGAGACTGGCGGAGAAAGCGGATATTCATCCAAAGCCTTGAAGCAGCTTTTTGACGGGAAAAATATATCTTGTGAATTACCTTATAAGCATTTTGACGATAATGTCGGTATTGATATCTTCAATAACAATAGCAAACGCATATCTGTTTCAGGAGTCCAGATTAAGTATTCTTTAGTTGCCGATGACGGGATATTGCGATTAACCAAAGAGGGAGAACAGGGCGAATTCATATTAAAGCCTGTCCCTAATAATCTTCGTAACAAGGAGTTTTGCCCTGCCAACGAACATTTGACAATGCAGATAGCTGCGCAAGTATATGGGATTCCGACAGCTCCTAATGGATTATGCTTTTTTCAGGACGGAACCCCTGCTTATTTTGTGCGGCGATTTGATTTGTCGGGGAAAGGAAAGTTGCAAAAGGAGGATTTTGCTTCTTTAGCCGGACTTACCAGGAAAAATGGAGGTTCCGATTATAAGTATGATAATCTGGCTTATGAAGAGTTCGCAGGAGTTATAGATAAATACAGTTCTGTGCCACAAGTAGATAAATTACGTTTCTTTGAACTTGTTTTATTCAATTTTGTCTATTCTAACGGCGATGCCCATTTAAAGAACTTTTCTTTATTAGAAGAGAAGAAAGGAAGATTCCGCCTATCTCCTGCATACGATTTATTGAATACTCATCTCCATATAAACGATGGTATCTTTGCCATGAGCAAAGGTCTGTTTGTTAATCCTGAATCGGATTATTTCGGTGCTGCATCGGCGGTTACAGGAAAAACATTCTATTATTTTGGTTTGAAAATAGGCCTACCCGAACGTTTGGTAAACTCTTGTCTGGAGAAATATACTAAGGTATATGAATTAACAGATAAACTGATTGAACATTCTTTCCTTTCTAAAGAACTGAAACAGCAATATAGACTTATGTATAAGTCAAGAGTAGGGAGCTATCTTAGTGTTATTGAGTAATAATGTGCACATTATTACTCATTTTTTATATAAGATGAGCAAAACTCCCCAAAAGATTTTTCTAACATAAGAATCTATTCTTTCTGTCATTCTTCTTTTCTGTTCCGATAATTGGCCGGTGATGTTCCCAAATGCGCTTTTACGTATTTCCCGAAAAAGGACTGATTGGGGAAGTTGAACTCTTCCGCAATTTCCTTGATAGACTTTTCCGAACGTTTCAATCGGTATTTGATATGCTCCACGGCAGTTTCATTAATCAAATCCAACGGAGTCCTGCCACACGCCTGTTTGATGACTTTCGAGAAATGCTTCGGAGTGTAGCAAAGCTCGTTGGCAAAATAGCTCACCGAACGGTGCATACCCTTGTCCTTCGATAACAGTTCCATGAACTTCCGCAAAATGTAATTCACCTGTTTGATGCCTTCTTTCGAACCTTCCGTGTTGCCGGCAGCTTCCATTTCCTTGTGAAGCTGTCCCAGCATTTCGCAAAAGATAGCGGAAAAGAGATATTGCATCACTTCTTTGTGGTAGCAATGAGGCTCATCGTTTATCTTGGCTATAATTAAATCCCGGTAGAATCCGAAGAAAGTTTTATCCTCCCCGTTGCCAACCGACTTCACCGGATTGTTGTGGATATGAATGGCAGTATTCCACGTTTCCTTTTCCATTTTAATAATACGTTGCAGGAAACGGGTAGAGAATCCGGCAAGCCTGACTTTATATTTAGGACTAAGCATCGTATGGCTGATAATCGTATTGGGCAGACCGAGCAGCAGCTCGCCCGCCTGCAACTTGTAGGTCCGGTAGTTGACGTCCAGCTGGATGCACCCTTCTATGCAAACCGCGATGAGAAAACAATTCAGTTTGATTGTATCATTACTATAAGGAGTCCCCTCCAGACTGTTGACTATCGCAAAGTCATCATCTATATAATCAAGGACGTGCTGACTGTCCTTAAAATCCTCTATATCCACCGTAATAATGTTCTCTTTTTCCATGTTCTTTCCTTTTTTACTTTTTGCAAAGTTGGTGAATAATCGGGAAAACAGAATGTCCCATACTTCTTCAGATTTGTTTGATATGTCGTTTATTGCCAAATAGTTAGATGTAATAAACGTAAATGGCGAGAATGGGACATTTATGGAGGGAAATTGGTCACTGTTGCCTTGTTCTTTTCTCCTACTTTTGTCCAGGATTTAACAAAAGATCAAAAGAGAAAGTATGATTACAGTAAGCAAAAAATGGATACGGCTGATAGGGATTGTCGGTTGTACAGTGTGGATGGCATCTTGCAAGCAGGCATCGGATGCGGGAGTGAAATCTTCTTCTTATGCAGTAATGCAGATAGAAGCGGTGGATAAGGAATTTTCTTCTTCCTATTCGGCGAGCATACGTGGGCGACAGGATATTGATATTTATCCGCAGGTGTCGGGAACGATTGAGAAACTCTGTGTGACCGAAGGGCAAAAAGTACGCCGCGGGCAATCGCTTTTCATTATCGACCAAGTGCCTTACAAGGCCGCACTGAAAACCGCCACTGCTAATGTGGAAGCAGCACGTGCCGCGCTGGGTACTGCCGAACTGACCTACAAGAGCAACAAAGAACTGTATGCGCAGAAAGTAGTTTCGGAATTCAGTCTGAAAACGGCCGAGAATTCTTATCTCACCGCCAAAGCTCAACTGTCGCAGGCCGAAGCCCAGGAGATCAGTGCCCGCAACAATCTCTCTTATACCGAAGTGAAAAGTCCCAGTGACGGAGTCGTAGGTGCGTTGCCTTATCGTGCAGGCGCATTGGTAAGTGCCAATATGCCCTATCCGCTTACTACGGTCAGCGACAATTCGGATATGTATGTCTATTTCTCCATGACCGAGAATCAGTTGCTTGCCCTCACCCGCCAGTATGGTGACATGGACGAAGCCTTGAAGAACATGCCGGAAGTGGAACTGCGCCTCAATGATAATTCGGTTTATGACAAGAAAGGTGTCATCGAATCCATCAGCGGCGTCATCGACCGGCAAACGGGTACTGTGGTGGCGCGCGTGGTGTTTCCCAACGAATCGCGGTTGCTTCATAGCGGAGCCTCGGGCACGGTGGTAGTGCCGAGCATTTATAAAGACTGTATCGCCATTCCGCAGACGGCCACCGTAAAGATGCAGGATAAGACGATTGTATATAAGGTAGTGGACGGGAAGGCTGTCTCTACCCTGATAACAGTGGCCGAAAACAATGACGGACGCGAATATGTGGTGCTGGACGGACTGAAAGCAGGTGATGAAATCGTATCGGAAGGCGCCGGACTGGTGCGCGAAGGCACGCAAGTTAAATAAGAAGGAGATTGATTATGAAAGGAAATGTGTTTATAAAACGGCCGGTGATGGCTATCTCCATCTCTGTCCTGATTCTGGCCATAGGGCTTATTTCGCTCTTCACGCTGCCGGTGGAGCAATATCCTGACATTGCGCCTCCAACGGTATATGTAACTGCCAGTTATACGGGTGCCGATGCCGAGGCAGTGATGAACAGTGTCATCATGCCACTGGAGGAGAGTATCAACGGTGTGGAAGACATGATGTATATCAGTTCCAGTGCTTCCAATGCAGGTTTGGCTATTATACAGGTTTATTTCAAGCAGGGCACAGACCCCGATATGGCGGCAGTCAACGTGCAAAACCGTGTGGCTAAAGCACAGGGATTGCTTCCGGCTGAAGTAACGAAAGTCGGTGTCAGCACAATGAAGCGGCAGACCAGCTTCTTGCAGATTGGTGCTTTGGTCTGCACGGACGGTCGATACGATCAGACGTTCCTCGCCAATTATCTGGACATCAATGTCATTCCCCAGATTAAACGTATCGAGGGAGTGGGAGACGTGATGGAGCTGGGCGATACGTACAGTATGCGTATTTGGCTGAAACCGGAACGGATGGCGCAATACGGACTGGTTCCGTCGGACATTACCGCCATATTGGGTGAGCAGAACATCGAAGCTCCCACCGGTTCACTGGGCGAGAGTTCGAAGAATGTTTTCCAGTTTACAATGAAATATCGCGGACGCCTCAAAAGCGTGGAAGAATTCCGGAACACGGTTGTCCGTTCGCGGGAAGACGGTTCCATACTTCGCCTGCAAGATGTGGCAGAGGTGGAGTTGGGTACGATGACGTATAGTTTCCGCAGTGAAATGGACAGTCAGCCGGCCGTTCTTTATATGATATTCCAGACAGCTGGTTCCAATGCTACCGCTGTCAACAAAGAAATCACTGCGCAGATAGAGCGGATGGAGAAGAATCTGCCGGCAGGAACGGAGTTCGTCACGATGATGAGTTCCAATGACTTCCTTTTCGCTTCCATACATAATGTGGTGGAGACGCTGATTATTGCCATCATTCTGGTCATCCTCGTGGTCTATTTCTTCTTGCAGGATCTGAAGAGTACGCTGATTCCCTCCATCTCTATCATTGTGTCGTTGGTGGGTACGTTTGCCTGTCTGGTGGCTGCGGGTTTCAGTCTGAACATCCTGACACTGTTTGCGCTGGTGCTTGCCATCGGTACGGTGGTGGATGATGCCATTGTGGTGGTAGAGGCCGTGCAATCTAAGTTCGATGCCGGATATAAGTCTGCCTATCTTGCCACAAAAGATGCAATGGGCGATGTGACGATGGCTATTGTCTCCTGTACCTGTGTATTTATGGCTGTGTTTATTCCTGTAACCTTCATGGGAGGTACTTCGGGCGTGTTCTATACACAGTTCGGTATCACGATGGCAACTGCCGTAGGTATTTCGATGATTTCGGCTTTGACACTCTGTCCGGCTTTGTGCGCCATCATGATGCGTCCGTCGGACGGAACCAAGAGCGCCAAGAGCATCAACGGACGGGTACGTGCAGCTTACAATGCTTCGTTCAATGCCGTATTGGGTAAATATAAGAGAGGTGTGATGTTCTTCATCCGCCATCGCTGGATGGTGTGGACTTCACTGGCTGTTGCCGTTGCCTTGCTGGTTTACCTGATGAGTACCACTAAAACGGGACTTGTGCCGCAGGAAGACCAGGGTGTCATTATGGTGAATGTCAGCATTTCACCGGGAAGCACGCTCGAAGAAACCACGAAAGTGATGGACCGCCTGGAAAATATCCTGAAAGATACGCCCGAAATAGAACACTATGCCCGCGTAGCAGGATACGGACTGATATCCGGTCAGGGAACTTCGTACGGTACGATGATTATCCGCCTGAAAGACTGGAGCGAACGAAAGGGCAAGGAGCATAGCTCGGATGCTGTGGTGTCACGCCTCAACGGACAATTCCAGGCGATAAAGGAAGCGCAGGTATTCAGCTTCCAGCCTGCCATGATTCCGGGTTACGGTATGGGTAACTCCCTCGAACTGAACCTTCAGGACATGACGGGTGGAGAACTGGCTACGTTCTATGAAGCGGCTATACAGTTCCTCGGTGCTTTGAACGAGCGTCCGGAGGTAGCGATGGCTTATACATCGTATGCTATCAACTTCCCGCAGATATCGGTGGAAGTGGACGCTGCCAAATGTAAGCGTGCAGGAATTTCGCCGAGTGCAGTGCTCGATGCAGTGGGCAGTTATTGCGGTGGCGCGTATATCTCCAACTATAACCAGTATGGTAAAGTATATCGTGTGATGATGCAGGCTTCGCCTGAATATCGCCTCGACGAGCAGGCGCTGAATAATATGTTTGTACGCAATGGTACGCAGATGGCTCCGGTGAGCCAGTTCGTGACGCTGAAGCAAGTGCTGGGACCGGAAACGGCCAACCGTTTCAATCTTTACAGCACCATCACCGCCAATGTGAATCCTGCCGACGGTTACTCCTCCGGCGAGGTGCAGAAAGTGATTGAAGAAGTGGCTGCGCAGTCTTTGCCGGCAGGTTACGGATACGAATATGGCGGTATGGCACGCGAAGAAGCAAGTAGCGGCGGTGCGCAGACGGTTTTCATTTACGCCATCTGTATCTTCCTTATCTATCTGATTCTGGCCTGTCTTTACGAGAGTTTCCTCATACCGTTTGCCGTTATCTTCTCCGTGCCGTTCGGACTGATGGGGTCGTTCCTTTTCGCCAAAATACTCGGGTTGGAGAATAATATCTATTTGCAGACAGGTGTGATTATGTTGATCGGTTTGCTGGCTAAGACGGCCATTCTGATTACGGAGTACGCCATAGAACGTCGCCGCAAGGGAATGGGTATCGTGGAGTCTGCCTACTCTGCCGCACAAGTCCGCTTGCGTCCTATCCTGATGACGGTGTTGACGATGATCTTCGGTATGCTTCCGCTGATGTTCTCTTCCGGTGCGGGTGCCAATGGTAACAGTTCGCTGGGTACGGGTGTTGTGGGCGGTATGGCAGTCGGGACACTGGCATTGCTCTTTGTCGTTCCGGTTTTCTACATCATCTTTGAGTTTTTGCAGGAGAAAATCCGTAAACCGATGGAAGAGGAACCAGATGTGCAGGTGCTTTTAGAGAAAGAAAAGAGTGAAGTTGAACGCGAACGTAAATAAATGAAAGAAAGAATGAAGAAGAATATCATCACATTAGTTGCCATCAGTCTGTCGTTGAGCGGTTGTGGCATCTATACCAAATACGAACCCGCCACTGTCGTTCCCGACGATCTGTACGGCGGGGAAGTGGTGACCGAAGACACTGCCGGTCTGGGTAATATGGACTGGCGGGAACTCTTCACCGACCCTTATCTGCAATCCCTCATCGAAGTGGGATTGCAAACCAATACCGGTTATCAGTCCGCCCAGCTCCGTGTGGAAGAAGCACAGGCCGTACTGATGTCCGCCAAACTTGCTTTTCTGCCCGCTTTTGCTCTTGCTCCGCAGGGAACAGTGAGCAGTTTCGATACGCAGAAGGCTACGCAGGCTTATTCGTTGCCCGTTACTGCCAGTTGGGAGTTGGACGTTTTCGGGCGTATGCGCAACTCCAAGAAACAGGCGAAAGCGCTTTATGCTCAAAGCGAAGATTACCGTCAGGCAGTCCGTACACAGTTGATAGCAGGTATAGCCAATACCTATTATACCCTGTTGATGCTGGACGAACAACTCGACATCTCCCGTCAGACGGAAGAGGCATGGAAAGAAACCGTTGCGTCTACCCGTGCATTGATGAATGCGGGACTGGCAAACGAATCGGCTGTATCGCAGATGGAGGCTGCCTATTATCAGGTGCAGGGTTCGGTCCTCGATTTGCAGCAGCAGATCAGTCAGGTGGAGAATAGTCTTGCCTTATTATTGGCGGAGACGCCACGCAACTATGAACGTGGTATATTGGCAAAGCAACAGTTTCCTGCCGACTTCTCGATAGGAATTCCTGTACGGATGCTTTCTTCCCGTCCGGATGTCCGTTCGGCAGAGCGGACGTTGGAAGCGGCGTTCTATGGCACCAATGCGGCACGTTCGGCTTTCTATCCTTCCATCACTTTGAGCGGGAGTGCCGGATGGACAAACTCCGCCGGGGCGATGATTATCAATCCGGGCAAGTTTCTCGCGTCGGCGGTAGGTTCGCTTACGCAGCCGCTCTTTAACAGAGGACAGGTGGTAGCACAATACCGCATTGCCCGTGCGCAACAGGAAGAAGCGGCTCTCGGTTTTCAGCAAACGTTGCTCAATGCCGGTAGTGAGGTGAATGATGCGTTGATTGCCTATCAAACCAGTCAGGGAAAAAGAATCTTGTTGGATAAACAGATCACTTCCCTGCAAACGGCTTTGCGAAGCACTACTCTGTTGATGGAGCATGGTAATACAACCTATCTGGAAGTGCTTACCTCCCGGCAGTCGTTGCTTAGTGCCCAACTCTCGCAGACGGCCAATCATTTTACTGAAATACAAAGTTTAATTAACCTATACCGTGCTTTAGGAGGAGGTCAGGAATAAACTGTATCATACTCTCTGTTTTCTAATTTAATGAAAGAAGGGCTGCCGGAGAAGTGATTCTGTGGCAGCCCGCTTGTTGGGCATATATATTCAACGTGTTGGATATATAGATCCAACACGCTGGTCATATATGCCCAACACATTGGATCTATATGTCCAATACGCACGGTATATATAGCTTGCAAGTCACTGATAAACAGCGTTATTCTACCAGACTTTTTGCTCTTTCCAATGCTACGTTGATATTCGGGCAGATATTCTCTTTTCCCAGCAACTCGTAGAATCCGGCTTTTTCCAGTACATTATGCACGTTCTCGTTGACTCCCGAAAGGATAATGGTAGTCTTTTCCTTCTGCGACATTTCGCAGAGAGCAGTCAGGTTATGAATACCTGTGGAGTCGATAAACGGAACCTTGCGCATACGGATGATACGTACTTTTGGGCGGTCTCCCAGCTGTGTCATTGTCTCTTCAAACTTGGTAGCGATACCGAAGAAATAAGGGCCGTTGATTTCGTATACCTCTATGCCTTTGGGAATCATCAGGTTTTCTTCGTGTACGGCAATATCCGATTCTTTATTCGGGTCAATCTCATCGGTAATCACCGAGATTTCGGTAGTCTCCATGACACGTTTCATAAAGAGAACGCAAGCAATCACCAATCCTACTTCGATAGCGACAGTCAGGTCGAAGATAACGGTCAGGAAGAACGTGATAAGCAGTACGGTAACATCCGATTTCGGATTCTTCAGTAAAGCTCTGAATACACGCCATCCGCTCATGTTGTAAGATACGATGACCAGTACTCCGGCAAGGCATGCCATCGGGATATATTGTGCGAGTGGCATCAGGAAGAGCAGAATCAACAACAATACTACTGCATGGATGATTCCGGCTATCGGTGTCTTACCTCCGTTGTTGATATTCGTCATGGTACGGGCGATAGCTCCGGTGGCGGGAATACCTCCAAACAGCGGGGCTATGATATTGGCTGCTCCCTGTGCAATCAGTTCTGTATTGGAGTCGTGGCGGTCGCCTATCACACCATCGGCTACCGTGGCAGACAGCAGCGATTCGATAGCTCCCAATACGGCAATGGTGATAGCCACCGGAAACAGTTCCCTGATAGCTTCCCAATCCAACGCAGGCACAACGGCATCGGGCAACTCCGATTTAATGGTGAAACGGTCGCCGATTGTCTGGATGCAGTCGATTCCTCCGAAGGTTTTCATCAGGTAAACGGCTACCGTGACTACGATGATGGCAATCAGCGAGCCGGGAATTTTCTTTGAGAACTTCGGAGTGATGGCGATGATAATAATGCTGACAATGCTAACGATGGTATTCCACCAGTTGATCGTGTCGAAGTGTCGGAAATAAATCAGCCACTTCCCGACGAAGTCTCCCGGCACTTTCTCGTCTCCGAAAGATAAACCGAAAATATCGGCAATCTGGGTCGTGAAAATAGTGACGGCGATACCGCTGGTAAATCCGACGATGATAGGGTAAGGAATGAATTTGATGACCGCTCCCAGCTTGAACACTCCTAATAATACAAGGAGTACGCCCGCCATTAGCGTGGCTACAATCAGTCCGGCCTCGCCGTATTGTTGTATGATGCCATAGATAATGACGATAAATGCTCCCGTAGGGCCGCCGATCTGGACTTTGCTGCCTCCCAACAGGGAAATGATGAATCCCGCAATGATAGCGGTGATAATACCTTTTTCGGGCGAAACTCCCGAAGCGATACCGAAAGCGATAGCCAGTGGAAGCGCCACGATACCTACGATGATGCCGGCCATCAGGTCCGCCATAAACGTTTCTTTCGAATAATTCTTTAGACAAGAAACCAGTTTGGGTTTAAATTCAAATAGCTTCATTTTTATATGTTGTTATACGTGTACTCTGTTCTTTTTTTGCAAAGTAGAGGTTGCAAAATTATATAAAATAATCGAAATAAGTATGTTTTTGAACATACTATTTGCCTGTTGATAGATTTCATCGATGAGCCGATAGTTTTTATTCATTAAGAAAAGGTGGCTTATTATGAACAAATCTCTTATATTTGCGTTATAAATGGTACGACAAGTTACGTTTGGTAATCAACCAATTTAAAATAGATTAGAATTATGGCTAAGAGTATTAAAGGAACTCAAACAGAGAAAAATCTGTTGACTTCATTCGCAGGAGAATCACAGGCTAGAATGCGTTACACTTATTTCGCAAGTGCAGCTAAAAAAGAAGGCTACGAACAAATTGCGGCTATTTTCACTGAAACTGCCGATCAGGAAAAAGAACATGCAAAACGTATGTTTAAGTTCCTCGAAGGCGGTATGGTAGAAATCACTGCCAGCTATCCGGCCGGTGTAATTGGTAATACACTTGAAAATCTTCGCGCTGCCGCAGCGGGTGAACATGAAGAATGGTCACTGGATTATCCTCACTTTGCCGACGTGGCAGAACAGGAAGGTTTCCCGATGATTGCTGCTATGTACCGCAATATCTCCATCGCAGAAAAAGGTCACGAAGAAAGATATCTTGCCTTCGTAAATAACATCGAAAATATGACTGTATTCGCTAAAGAAGGCGAAGTGGTATGGCAATGCCGTAACTGCGGTTACATTGAAATCGGTAAGGAAGCTCCTGAAGTTTGCCCGGCATGTCTGCATCCACAGGCTTATTTCGAGGTGAAGAAGGAAAACTATTAATCTACGGATGGATAGATAAATCTCGGATGATTTAGATAAAGAAAATGCCGCTTGCAGTAATCTACAAGCGGCATTTTTTGGTAACGAGAAATACAAATTGCTATCTGAATGACAGATTGGCAGGATTTATCTATTGATTCCGGTAATCCTTGGGAGATACACCGTATTGCTTTAAAAACTCCCGATAGAAATAAGATTTATTAGAGAATCCACATTTGAACATAATCTCGGATACGGTCAACTTGGTTGTCCTTAACAACTTGGCTGCATATTCCAGTCTGATGCCTCGTACAAATTCACTCGGAGTCTTATCTATTATTTCTTTGAACTTCCGATATAAGGTAGCCTGTCTCTTATAC